>WNGA01001181.1_pt1 | contig 55378 bp, 32 predicted proteins | sample 5400061 | NCBI WGS metagenome assembly WNGA01 (sample SAMN13153366, study PRJNA577476) | soil metagenome | isolation source: 100 cm soil or saprolite under grassland replicate 2 | place: USA:California | collected 2016-06-15
GATGTCGCCACCGGCGGTCGCGGCCAGTTCGCCCAATTCAGCCAGGGAATCCCGGAGGTCCCACGAGGAGCGGTCCTTGAGTTCGACGCCGACGAGGAAGACCCGTTCCGGGGTACGGCGGGATGTTTCGATGAGCGCTTTCAACTTCTGAGCATCGCCGGGTGGAAGCTAGCACAAGCCGGCTGGGTGAGGAAGGCGGAAAGTGGGGATAATGTTATGGGGTTGGTCGCGGCTTGACTTCACCTACGGCGCTCCGTAGCTTTGGCGGATGCCAAAACCCTCCGGGTCGGCCGCCCGCCGCAAGGCGATAATGCTTGGTGTCGGCCTCGATTCCGATGGCCACAAACGCGCCACCGCCGGCCCGAACTTCGCCCTGCTCGGCGGATCCAAGGAGACCCACGAGGCGATGACCGAGAAGGCGATCAAGATCAACGAGAGGCTCAAGGAACGCGGCCAGGAACTCCACCAGGTTTCCCCGGCAGAATTCGACGACATCGCCGCGTCCGTCGGGCTGCAACGCCACAAGCCGCGCCACCCCTAACGCGGACATTTTGTGCCACGCATGAGCCGCCCCCAGCCCGTCGCCGCCGACGTGAGGAGGCGGACGAGTTCATTGGCTTGGCCCATCCACCTCCTCACGTTGGCGGCTACAGCGGGCGTGAAGTCTCCAAGTTAGAGATCTACCCCCTCCCATGCCGCCCGCCGCCGAGCCGCATCCGTATCTCTTCCTGGTTATTTTCATCGCCGCCGCGTTGCTATTTGCCGTGACGCCGCTGGCGCTGGCCGCGCTCTGGGCCCGCAAATTTTCCCCGGCCAAACCCGGGCCGGACAAAAACGCGACCTACGAGTGCGGCCTCGAGTCGAAGGGCGACGCGATGATTCGCTTCAAGGCGGAGTATTATCTCTACGGAATCCTTTTCCTCATTTTCGACGTCGAAACGGTTTTTCTGCTGCCGTTTGCAGTCGCGTTCACGGGACTCTCCGCGGGCGCGTTCCTGGCGATGATGGTGTTCGTCCTTCTGCTCGTCGAGGGGCTGGCGTGGGCGTGGATGAAGGGATTGCTGACGTGGCGGTAGCAACCTGCTAAAAGCCCGCATCGAGAACTGTAGCGGCGCTCTGTGAGCGCCGCAGGCTGACCAAAATCTCTGGGTTTTCTCGGCGGTCACAGACCGCCGCTACAGCGCGCCAGGTTCTTGAACGGGCTCTCAGGCCCGCTCCATGTACTTCCCCGTCCGCGTGTCCACCTTGATCCGTTCGCCGGTCTTAATGAATAGCGGCGCCTGGACAACGACGCCCGTTTCCAGCGTGATCGCCTTCTGCACGTTGTTCGCCGAATCGCCGCGCACGCCTTCCGGCGCGTCGGTCACCTGGAGCACCACGCTCGGGGGCAGCTCGATCGTCACGGCCTTGTCTTCGACGAACGTCATCGTGACCGAGGCGTTCTCGACGAGGTAATCCTTCCCTTCGCCGACCAATTCCGGCGTGAGGTTCACGGTTTCGAAGGTTTCGGGGTCGCTGAAAACGAAGTCCTCGCCGTCCTTGTAGGAGAACTCCATGCGCCGGGTGATCATCGGGACGACCTCGATTTTCTCCGTCGAGCTGAAGCGCAGGTCGGAGCTCTTGCCGGTGCGGATGCTGCGGAGGCTGGCCTGGACGAAGGCGCGGAGGTTGCCGGGCGTGCGGTGTTGCACGTCCAGCACCACGGCCACGTCGCCATTGTGGAGGATGGCCATGCCTCTGCGAAGATCGTTTGCTGCTGCCATAAAATATCTTTCGTCGGGTGCCGCGGCCGATCCTCCGGCCGCAGCGGAGCGGAGAAGGTAGCGGAGGATCGGCCCTTTGCAAGCATTGAGTTTGGAGACTCGAACAAGCGCAGCCTTCCGCGCGTCGAAACCCGAGGTATGAAAAACATTCGATTTGCCTTTCCCGCCTGTCTGTTCGTCGCCGCACTACTCAGTCTTGGCGCCACATTCGCCGCCGATCCAAAGTCTCCCGCCGCCCAAGGGGTCAAAAACGTCGGCGTGGAGGAGTTTGATAAGCTGCGCGCCGACAAAAAGAACGTCGTGCTGGACGTGCGCACGGCCAAGGAATTTGCCAGCGGGCACATTGCGGGCGCCGTGAACATTGACTGGAACGGCCCTGATTTCGAGAAGCAGGCCGCCGCGCTGGACAAGAGCAAGACTTACCTGGTGCATTGCGCCGCCGGCGGCCGCAGCGCCAAGGCGTGCGCCCTGATGAACAGCAAGCTCAAGTTCCCGAGCTGCTACAACCTGGAAGGCGGCATGCGAGCGTGGGAGAAGGCGGGCAAGCCAGTGGAGAAATAAATCCATCGTCCGGGGGCGCGGCCTTCCAAGGCCGCGCCCCCGTAGCAGGTTGAGATTGCGCTGCGAGGAGCCACAAGACGCTCAATTGGAAATTGTCATTCCCCGCGAAATCACTACGCTGTTCAAACAATGAAAAGCATGAGCCTAATCGAGCGCCGATCCTGTGGCTCACTTCAATGTTAGGCGGCAACAACTGGATGGCGTCGGAGTTGAATCCTCAGTCGCGGAACCCGGAAGCTTATGCTCAAGACCTTGGACCCAAGAAGCCTCATCATCGGTGTCTTGATTACGATGGTGGTGGTCGCCTTCATGCTTGTGGCGACGGCAGGCAGCCCTCGCGCGCAATGGGAGTACAAGACCCTCTCGTTAATCGGTCAGAGCCATGACGCTACTCTCAACGGCCTCGGCAAAGACGGATGGGAGCTCGTGGGCTTCAGTCATTCGCCAGGGGGCCGTAACGAAAACGAAGTCTTTAGCTACATATTGAAGCGATCGAAAGCATACTCGAGCAATCTCCGTTGGAAGTTCTGGTGAATCAATGGCCATCCCGAGAAGGTCGGAACATGAAGGCTAACTACGAGGTTGCCTAGTCGGCAGGTGTTGGCGGTTCAGCCTCCGCAATTCCCTTTCATTTGCGTCCAACTCTGTTTATCTGTGAATTCAACTTCTGCTTTTTGGCTAAATGAAACTGCATCGCTTTCTGCTGCCCGCGTTGATGGCCTTGGCTCTCTCCCTGGCACCCGCTCGGGCGCAAAACACCAACGCCTTCGAACTGCGCGACGGCGACCGGGTCGTGTTCCTGGGCGACACCTTCATCGAACGGGAGCAGAGTTTCGGTTTCATCGAACATCTGGCGACGACGCATTTTCCCGACCGCCAAGTCACGTTCCGCAACCTGGGCTGGAGCGCCGATACCCCGCTGGGCGTTTCGCGCGCCGGGTTCGACACGCCGGACAAGGGATTCGACCGCCTCAAGGAGCAATTGGCGCTCGTGAAACCCACGGTCGCCTTCCTCGGCTACGGGATGGCGGCGTCGTTCGACGGCGACGCGGGTCTGCCGCGCTTCAAGGCCGAGATGCAACAGCTTCTTGAGACCGTCAAGGCCAGCGCCGGCACGGGTGAAGTGCGTTTCGTCATCCTCAGCCCGATCCCGCACGAGAAGCTTCCCCCACCATTGCCTGATCCCGCGCCGCACAACGCGGAACTCACCAACTACACGCGCGCGCTCAAGGAGATTGCCTCCAAACGCAACGCCCATTTTGTGGATCTGCTCGAACTGGTCTCCAACTCGCAACAGTACAACCGCGGCCCCGCGTTCACCGACAACGGCATTCACCTCAACAGCTATGGACACCGGCGCGTCGCCGAGGCCATTGCAATGGGATTGAAGTGGGAGGCGCACCTCTGGCGGGCCGGCATCACCACCGACGGAAGGCTCCGCCAGGGCAGCCACGGCGCGAGGTTCGTCGAGTTCGCGCGCACCGAGGACAAAAGCGCCCGGCTCGTGTTGGAGGCTCAGCAACTCGTCTTGCCGCGATTCGGACCCGGCGAGACCACCGGCCCCACCGGCTCGCCCGACAGCCGCTGGCAGGTCCTGGGTCTCAAGCAGGGCGACTACGATCTGGTCATCGACGGCCAATTCCTCAAAACCGTCCGGGACGAGGAGATCCGGCGCAGCATTCCGATCGACGGGGGCCCGGACTTCACGCAGGCCGCGCAACTCCTGGACGCGATCCTCAAGAAGAATGAACTCTTCTTTTACCGCTACCGGCCGCAGAACAACACCTATCTCTTCCTCTTCCGCAAGCACGAGCAAGGCCAGAACGCGAAGGAAATCCCGCAGTTCGATCCGCTCATCGAAGAACAGGAGAAACAGATTGCGCTGCTTCGCAAACCCGTCAAGCGCACACTGGAATTGCTCCCCGCTGATGCCTCCCGCCGCAAACCCCCGACCAAGGCCGCCGCTCCGCCCGATTCGATTCCGAAGACCTCGCTGCCGCCACCCAAGTTCGATCTCGGCCCCGGCCTTGAAATCAATTTGTTCGCCGAGAATCCGCTTCTCGCCAAGCCGATCCAGATGAACTTTGACGCCCAGGGCCGCCTTTGGGTTGCCAGCAGCGAAGTCTATCCCCAAATCAAACCCGGCCAGGTCGCTAACGACAAAATTATCATCCTCGAAGATGCGGACGGGGACGGTCGCGCCGAGAAATCCAGCGTCTTTGCCGATGGCCTGCTCATTCCGACGGGCGTCGAGCCGGGGGACGGGGGTTGCTACGTCGGCCACAGCACCGAGTTGCTTCATCTCAAGGACACCGACGGCGATGGCCGCGCCGACCAGCGGCGTATCGTGCTCTCCGCGTTCGGCACGGAAGACACGCACCACATCCTGCACACCTTGCGCTGGGGCCACGACGGCCAGCTCTACATGAACCAGTCCATCTACATCCACACCCATATCGAGACGCCGCACGGCGTTACGCGGCTGAACAGTGGCGGCATCTTGAGCCTGCGCCCTGGCACGATGGAAGTCGGCGTGTTGATGAAGGGCCTGGTCAATTCCTGGGGCCACGCCTTCGACGACTATGGGCAGAGTTTCGCCACGGACGGCGCGAGTTCGGCCGAACCCTGGCGCGGCGGCCTCAACTGGGCGATCCCACAGTCGATGTTCCTCACTTACGAACGCGCCCGCCGCATTTGCGACAGCGTCAGCCCCGGTTCGTATCCCAAATTTTGCGGCCTGGAGTTGGTCAGGAGCACCCACTTCCCGGACGACTGGCAGGGCAATTTCGTCACTTGCGATTTCCGCGCCCATCGCATCGTCCGCTTTGCCATTGAGGAGAAGGACAGCGGCTATGTCACCCGCGAAATGCCCGACCTCGTGCGCACCAAGGACGTGGCCTTCCGACCCATCGACATCAAGCTCGGCCCCGACGGCGCGCTCTACATCGCCGACTGGAGCAACCCCATCATCCAGCACGGCGAAGTCGACTTCCGCGACCCGCGCCGCGACCACGAACACGGCCGAATCTGGCGCGTGACTTACAAGGACCGCGCGCTCGCGAAGAAACCCGACCTCAAAGCCCCGGCCAAGGAACTTCTGAGCAACCTGCTCTCGCCCGATCGCTTCACCGAAACCCACTCCCGTCGCGCACTGCTGGAACGCGGCTCGATCAATGTCCTCCCGGATCTCGTCACCTGGACCGCGGCCCAGACGAACGAACGCGCCCGCCTCGAGGCCCTTTGGCTCTACCAGGCCTTTGACCTCGTCGAACCCAGGCTCCTCGAATCCTTGCTCGAAGCGAAAGACCACCGCGTCCGCGCCGGTGCCGTCCGCGTCCTGGCGCTCTGGACGCAGCGCGCTCCCGCCCGCGAAGGCGGCACTAGCAGCCCCGACGCCATCGCGAACTATTCCGCCGGCTGGCCCACCGCTCCGTTGCCTCTCGCGCACCGTTCTGAAATCCCCGCTGCTCGCGCCCTCGAACTCCTTGCCCCGCGCGTCGCTGACGAACACCCCCGCGTCCGCGTCGAAGCCTTGCGCGCCCTCGCCCGCATCCCGACCGCCCGCGCCGCCGAACTTGCGCTCACCGTCGCCGACACGCTTTCTCCTCCCTCTCCCCCGCTCGGAGCGGGGAAAGTGGGTGGGGCGAGCGTCCTCGCGAGCCAGCCCACGGGTGGGGCGAGCGTCCTCGCGAGCCGCCTCGCTGCCTCGGCGCGCGACGAGAGAGCGGGGAGAGGGCCGGGAAGAGGGGCTTCCGAGCCCACCGACAAATATCTCGACTACGCCCTCTGGCTCACCATCAACGATCTCGCCCCCTCGTGGCTCGCCGCCGTCAAGTCCGGCGCCTGGAAACCTGACGGCCGGGACAATCAACTCGAGTTCGCCCTCCGCGCCATTGAACCGGCTCGCGCCAGCGAAGTCCTCGGCCAGTTCCTCGGCGACAAACCGCTCCCCGCCGACGGCTCCGGCCCGTGGATCGATCTCATTGCCCAAGCCGGCACGGGCCGGGAATCCGACCGCCTCTACCAGCAAGTCTTGAACAAAGGCTTCGACGATTCCACGTCCGCCCGCGCGTTGGCCGTCGTCGCTCAGGCCGTTCGCGCCCGCAGCGCGAAGCCTTCTCCCACCAAAGGCGCTGCCGCTCTCGCCGAACTCTTCTCCCACGCCAACGAATCTGTTCGCCTCGAAGCAATCCGCCTCGCCGGCGCGTGGAAAGACCTCCCTGGCATCAGCCGCGCCGTCGCCGACGTCGCCACCACCGCCACTGCCGCGCCCGCCTTGCGGGAAGCCGCCTTCGCCAGCCTGCGCGAACTCGGCGGCAACACCGCCACCGACACCCTCGCCGCCATTGCCGGCAAGGAAACCAATCCGATCCTCCGCCGCTCAGCCACGCTCGCCCTCGCCAGCCTTAAACTCGACCGCGCCCTCGCCCCCACGGCCGACCTCATCTCCAGTGGCGGCCTCGCCTCCGAAGACGACGCGCTCGCCTTCTTCCGCGATTTCCTCAAAGTGAAAAATGCCGCGCCCACGCTCGCCAAAGCCCTGCCCAAATCGGGGCTTGCCCAGCCCGTCGCGCGCGCCGGACTCCGCGCCTCGCGCGAAGGCGGCCGCAACGAACCTGAACTCGTCCTCGCCTTCACCCGCGCCAGCGGCCTCGATGAAGGCACCGCCACCCTCACGGACGAGGAACTCAAGCAACTCGCCGCCGACGTGACAAAGAAGGGCGACCCCGCCCGCGGCGAGACGATTTACCGCCGTAAAGACCTTGCATGCGTCTCCTGCCACGCCATTGGCGGGGCCGGCGGCAAAGTCGGCCCCGACATGACTAGCCTCGGCGCCTCCGCCCCCGTCGATTACCTAATCGAATCCGTCTGGTTCCCCAACAAGAAAATCAAGGAAGGCTTCCACTCCTTGAACATCGAGACCAAGGACGGCGAGGAATACTCCGGTACCCTCGCCCGCGAAACGGCCGACCAGCTCGTCCTCCGCGACGCCGCCGCCCGCGAAGTCACGCTCGTCAAGAACAACATCGCCCAGCGCCGCATCGGCACGCTCTCCCTCATGCCCGCCGGCCTTATTGACAATCTCAGTGCGGACGAGCGCATCGACCTCTTCCGCTTCCTGAGCGAACTGGGCAAGCCCGGCCCCTACGACGCCAGCAAAGGCAACATCGCCCGCGTCTGGCGCATCCGTCCCGCTGGCCACACGGACGAGCAGGGCGGCGAAGAGAAATTCATCTCCTCGGACACGACCGGCAAGGAATGGACTCCCGTCGTCGCCAACGTGGACGGCCAACTGCCCGCCACCGCCATCAACGACGCGCTTCCGCCGAACGATTACGCCCGCCACAGCATCACCGCCCTCTACGCCGCCGCGCGCCTCGAAATCGCCAAAGCCGGCCCCGCGACCCTGAAGCTCACCGCCCCCGCCGACACCGCCCTCTGGCTCGACGGCAAACCACAGAAATACGCCACCGAGATCACCGTCGAACTCACCACCGGCCCTCACACCGTTTTGATCCGCCTTGATCCAAAGAATCTGCCCTCCGCCCTCCGTCTCGAAACCACCGAAGGCGCCTTTTCGACCAACTGACGAATTTGCCCGGTAGGGCGAGGCTCCTGCCGAGCCGATACTTCCCGTGATGGAATCACGGTTCCTCGACGTTTTCAGTGGAAAGAGCAAGCTCAGAATCCCGACAGCGTGCGCATTGTGTTTATCAGACTTTGAGGGCTGAAGGCCCGTCCTGTGATAGCCTGGGCTGGAGCGAGTCTGCGAGCGGAGGCCCAGGTCAAAGTCAGCCAAACCCTCTCCAAGGCCTGAAAGGCCGTCACCCGGCTCTGCATTGAGGTTTGGAGTTCCGGGTTCCGGGTTCCGAGTTCCGGGTTGGATCGGAACTCGAAACTCCGAACTCGGAACTCGGAACCTGGCTAACGGACCTGGGGCTGCGCGCTGCGCGCTCCACCCCAGGCTATAACATTCCAGGCTTTCAGCCCGAGTCATTGCCGGCTCGCTCAGTTCCATTCCATTGAAAACAGCGAGGCACCTGGAATCGGTTCTTGATATTGACGACTCAACTGGCGCCGGCCATTCTCCCGCTATGGCCCTCAAGCTCAGTGTCGAATATCCAGGCGCGATTTGCCAAATCATGAATCGCGGCGACCGGCACCTGGGAATTCGGGGCTATCTGAACCATCTGTTGTATCGAGGCAGGAACGCTGGCCGAATGTAGCCATTATCAAGGCCCGACCCTTTTACACTTCGTGTGGCTCTGAGGCGTAGACTTAATTAGCAGGGTTTCTGTCCACGACCGGCGGCGCAGATGACACCGCTCTTTCTTGCTGCTTAGCATATTTGCTGAAAATTTCCTTCACGTCAAAATGATCGTAAACAGTTTCAAGAAGTCGGTCGAAATCTTCACGAGTACCGCTTCGTGCATGAAGCATTTGGCTCAGTTCTCTATAAATCGGTAGAAGGGACGGAAGGCCATCCTTCATCCTAGTGTCCAAAGTGGTAGCATAATTCTCACACAACTCTTCTCCTTCGATTTTGTCGCTTGGCTGGTTCTTCAATTCAGCCTTCATGTAGTGTTCTAGGAACGTCCTAAGATGATAGAATCCTCCAAAAATATCCGCTTCATTCGTAGCATTTAGCGCATCCACAACGATTGGGCGAAACGTCTTTGGAATCACCTTGTTCACCGGTGGAACGAACCTTTCCGACCTTCCGCAAATGGTGAGTTTTAGCCCTTCCCTGAGAATCAAAACCGCGCAGTTGGAGCGATGGCATTCTCCGCATTGGTAAAAAAGGAGGAAGATTTGCCTTGTCGAATTGGGTGTCATCTGAGGGAAGACTTCCATTGGGAAATCACCCTTGGCCCAGTTCGCCGCCACAAAAAGCGTTTCTTTGTCGCAAAGAGAACAATTGCTCGGGAAGTTTGGCACGATGAACCTGACAGGAAACTCGTATTCGTCGGAAGCCGTAAGGCTACTCCGAGGTGCGGGACCGCTGGCTTGAGCGACGAAAGGCTCCCAAATTCGAGTTTGGAACTCATTACGATAATCGTCCGCCTGATGCGCTAGGGCGACCTTTGCAATGTGTTGATTCACGGCTGTCGTCTGAATCGAAACTTTTTGATACAATCCTCTTTTGGAGAGTAGCTCAGTGATTGCCTCGCGTATTGCAGCTTGCATCAAGTATTCAATGCGAGGACTGACGTCTCTGGGTATTTGATCATTCGTACAGTAAATGTGTGTGGGCATAGTTTCGCAAGAATAGTAGTTCGGCACTGGCAGTCAGTGAAGCGATAGCACCGACCATAAGCGATAGCATGTCCGTCGCTTGGGGCTTCTGAAGCTTATTCGGAAACTCGTAAAAAAAGGTAGCACAAGCAATCCCCTCGCTCCGGTCGGCGACTCGCTGGCCGGAATGATGGCGATGTCCTTCGCGAACCGAGCGTCCGCATCGGCGAGGATGCGTCCCCGCCCTGCCGTCATGGGAATCGCCGGACAGGACAAGCCAATGGCCAGTGCTCCCCTCCCCACAGCCGTGCGTGAGGCGAGAGCAGCAAGTACGAAATCGGCAACGTAACCCGTCTGAGGCGGACAGGGAGTCCAACTCGCCACTCACGCGGCGCTCATGCTGGCGCATGGTCCCGCTGTAGTTCTGAGCGGGCTTGAGCGCCGGTCGGAGTTCCAGCCTAGACTTCACGGACGTTGTTTTAGCCGGTTTGGTCCCTCACGTCGAGCGCGGCACCATCGCCTCCCGCCGTTACGTGAACGCTGCCCCACTTCGGATGCCGCAGGCTCCACTAATCAAACACCGCCAGCTTGCGATTGACGGTGCGCAGGCGGCGGCAGAGGCAGAGGCAGAGGTTTTCCAGGAGCTTGATCTTGATGCCCAGATGAGTCGTGCCCAGCCGGTCGAACGCCTCGAGGTCCATCACATCGCAAACCGCCTCCGTGTCGGCCACGATCATGGCCGAACGCGGCGCCTGGTCCATCACGGCCATCTCCCCGAAGACCATGCTGCGGGTGAAGGTGGCCAGCCGTTTGAGCGCCACCTGTCTGGAACTCCATCGCCGCTGCCTGGCCGGGACTTCCGCAAAACTACGGGTCTTGACCTGGTTGACAGCCGCCCCGCTCCGGCACTATCAACACAGCGAGGCCGGCGGTTGTCCTGTTTCGCCGGCGTTTTCTAACCTCAAAGCGAAAGGAAGAGTATGGCGGAAGCAAAATCATTGGCAGATCTCCTTCGAATCCGGGCCGCCAATGCGGCGGCCATCGACCGTGTGAACGACCACCTGGGCTGCGCCCTGGGGTACAAGACCTCTCATGGCAAAATAACCGAGACTCCCGCGGTGATCATCTTCGTGCCTCGGAAAGTCTCCGAAGCCCTTCTGCCCGCGAGCCAGAGAATTCCCAAACGGTTCCAGGGGCCCGATGGGCTCGCTTGTCCCACCGACGTTGTCGTCGGCAGGAAGGCCGACGATGAACCGCCCAGTCCACCCCTGGATCCCGCCAACCAGATGGTTGTCGACGAACTGAGCAGCGGCACCATTGGCATTATTGGCGGCATTCAGCTCGGCGGCTTCGAGCCAAATGGTCAAGGCTACCTGGGCACGGCCGCCTGCCTGGTTCGCGCTGAGGACGGCCGCACTGGCCTGCTCACCAACCAACACGTTGGCGGCCCCGGTGGCCGGCCGATTTACCATCCCGACCCCGGGCGCTTCCGCATTGGCTTCACGCGCGCTTCGTTCGAATACGATCCCGACGAGTATTATTTCAACAACCTCATCGATGAAGAAGACGCTTATTACCGCGTCGATTGCGCCTTCGTCGAACTTTCCGACAGAGCCAGGCCCCTGGGCAAGCCGGGCCTCCATCGCCTCGGGAACATTGGCGATCCCCTGAAGCTGGACCTTGGCTCCATGGGGCCCATTGGCCGGCGTGTCGTCAGCATCGGTCGCACCCGCGGCATCACTCGCGGCACCATCATGGCTTTCGGCTACGAATGGTACGACGAAGAGGAATCCGTCTATACCGACTACCTGATTCTCGGTGACAACGGCCAGATTTTCTCCGATCACGGCGACAGCGGCAAACTCATCGTTACGGATGACGCCAACCGCAACGCCGTCGCCCTGCTGTGGGGCGGTTGGTTCGAGAAACTCCGCCGCGGCCATGGACAGGAAAACTGGACCTATGCCATCGACATCAACAAGGCCCTCCGCAAACTCGAGGTCAGCATCCTGACCGGCGATTCGGCCCAGCCGGACGGGCCGGGTTTCAACGCCCGCGCTCGCGGCAGGGCCGTCGCCCGTCAACCCCACGGCAAAGGGTTGCCCCACGTGAGGGGCGCCCGCAGCCGAACGCTGCGCCTTCAGGCTGCAAAGCAAGCCTGAATCGATTCGACACTCAGTTCATTCATCCGCAAGCCGCCCCGCCGTGTTCCGCACGAGCGGGGCGCGCTTTCCAACGTCCGCGGCAATGGACTGCCGCGCCCTCGGGTGCATCTTGGAACTGCGATGCGACAAGCTCCGAGGGCGTGGCGCGGCCAAAGTAGGGCAGGCGTCTCGCCTGCCCGGCGAGCGCGCCAGCGCGAGCGGCGCGTCGGCTGCGCCGCCGCGGGGCAGGCGAGACGCCTGCCCTACTTCCGAGCGGCCGACGGAGAGCGGTCAGAGACGTTCCTGGCAGTGTCGGGATGCGCCCCGCGCGCTCTGCGACTTGACTGCCTCACTCCGGCCGGCCGAAGCGGCCGGTTTGGCAGAATGACTTATCGCTAATCGAACACAGCCAGTTTGCGATTGACCGTGCGCAGGCGGCGGCAGAGGCAGAGGCAAAGGTTTTCGAGGAGCTTGATTTTGATCCCGGGATGAGTCGTGCCCAGCCGGTCGAACTGCTCGAGGCCCATCACGTCGCAAACCACCTCCGAGTCGGCCACGATCATGGCCGAACGCGGCGCCCGGTCCATCACGGCCATCTCGCCGAACACCATGCCGCGGGTGAAGGTGGCCAGCCGCTTGCGCGCTCGCGAGGACGCTCGCCCCACCGACGAATCCACCGGCACAAACACGCTGACCCCGCCGCGGGCCAGGAAGAACAGTTCGCGGGCCTCGTCCCCGGCGTTGAGGATGGTCTCGCTCTGCTGGTAGGTCCGCCGCTGGAGCAGCGAGGCGATGACGGCGATCTCCGGCCCGGTGAAGTTCTCGAACAACTCGTATTGCCCGGGGGTGGCGGGGCCGTCGTCGCGGCGGGCGGGCTGGGTGGCTTCGATGACGCGGTTCTCACACCATTCCAGGGCGAGATCGTTCTCTTCCATGGAGCGGAACAGCTCGGAGAAGCGCTCGCCCAGCTTCACCTTCATGTAGCGGCGCAACAGGGGCAGGTGGTCTGTATGGGTAAAAAGGACGACGCGGTCCAGGCCGGCCAGTTTGTTCAACAACTCGTAAAGCAGCCGGCAGGCGCTTTCATTGAGGGTGAGGACCTTTTTGAAATCCAGGATGAGATGCCCAATGCGGTCCACGTTGGCGATGACATCGTGAACGACGGCCTCGGCGCTGGCGAAGTGCAGGTTGCCCTGAAGCTGATAACCCTGGATGTTCCCGCCGGCCTGGTGCAGGGCCTGGCTCTCCTCCGGTGTGCGAATGCGGTTCGAGTTCAGCTCCACCCCGGTGAATTTCAGGCGAATGGCGGATTCGCCGGGGCTCGGCCGGTTCAGGAGATGCAGGTCGCAGTGACGCGAGAGCGCATCGCACACGCGGATGCCGCGCACGCTGTTGCCCCGGGCGTCCAGCGGCGGCGAAAAGACCGCGATGCCAAGCTGGCCAGGCAGCACGGCGATGATGCCCCCGGCTACGCCGCTCTTGGCCGGCATGCCGATGGTGTAGATCCATTCGCCCGCGTAATCATACATGCCACACGAACCCATCACGCTGAGAACACTTTCAACGTACTCGCCGCGAATCGCCTGCTTGCCAGTGAGGGGATTGACCCCGCTGTTGGCGAGCGTCGCCGCCATGACGCCCAGGTCGCGCGCGGTCACGGAAACCGAGCATTGTTGGAAGTAGAGCTCGACCGACGGGATCGGGTCGGTCGTGAGGATGTCGAAGTTGCGCAGCATGTGGCCGATGGCGCGATTGCGATGGCCGGTTTCGTTTTCCGACCGGTAGACTTCGTTGTCGAGCGTGAGTTCGCGCCCGGCATAAAGCCCAAACATATCCAGCAACCGGCGCAATCGGGTCTGAGTCGTCCTCCCTGAGATGAGCGAGGTGGTGGCGATGGCCCCGGCGTTGATCATCGGATTCCGAGGGCGGCCGGTGCCCGGCTCCAGGCTGATGGAGTTGAAGGCGTCGCCCGTCGGTTCCATGCCCACTTTGGCGATCACCTGCTGGCGGCCATGGTCTTCGAGCGCCAACCCATAGACGAATGGCTTCGAGATGGATTGAATGGTGAAGGGTTGCGTGGAATCACCCGCCTCATAGACCGTCCCATTGGCGGTGACCAGGCAGATGCCGAACCAATCCGGGTTGGCCTTGGCCAGTTCGGGGATGTAGGTGGCGACTTTTCCGTCTGTCACGCCGGCAAACTCGCGGTGAAGTTGCTCCAGATAATCCTGCACAGGCGAGGAGCAGGCGGTATTCGATTTCGAGCTCAAGGGCAATGGGCGACCGGACAGTCCGACGGCACGGTGTGATGGAGGATGTCAGGCAGACGCTTCGGCGAGGTCAATTGGCACGAGCGGGTGAAAGTCGAGCCTGAACCTCACGGCGGATGTCCTCGAAAAATCGGCCCAACTCGGCTTCTGTTGTGACGCGGAGGAAGCGTTCCGGGTGCTCGAAATATTCCTGGCGGCGGCGCAGCAGTTCGGCCTTCTGTGCTTCCGTCACGTCATCGCTGCCGGCAAACAACTCATACCGGTGCTCATCCAGCCAGAGCAACAACCGCTGGCGTTCTTCGGGAGGCATTTGCCGAATAGCGGCCTCGACTTGCTCGATGCTCATGCTCCCGAACTTACTACTTCGCGGCCCGCTTGCGAACGAAAAAGTGGATGCGCTTTTCTTGCTCGCCTTGGGGCTTGATTATGACTAGCGTCGGGTCCGCATCCTCCCTGCATCCAATGAAACCGTGGCCGCATGTTTCGCTCGCGCTGGCGGCGTGTCTGATGTCCCAAGCCCAGGCCGACCAGCGGTTGTTGTTGTCCGAAATCCATTACCACCCCGTTGAACACGCCGAGTTCGACTCGAACGGAGCGCCGGTGCTCGACATCTCGGACGACGTGCACGAGTTCGTGGAACTCCACAACGCAGGGACGAACGTCGTGGCCCTCGATGGGTGGAGCCTTTCCGGTGGCATCGGCTTCGATTTTCCGGCCGGCATCATGCTGTCGCCCGGCGGCTTCGTCGTCATCGCCAAGAATCCGGTCCGGCTGGCATCCATCGCTCAGTACGGGCTGACGACGAATCAAATCCTCGGCCCCTACTCCGGCCAGCTCGGCAACGACGGGGACGTGGTGCGGGTCAAGGATTCGTTCGGAGACGTGGTGGATTCGGTGGCCTATTCGCCGGCCTCGCCGTGGGCCATCGGCGCGGACGGCCTGGGGGCCGATGACGAATGGACCGGGATCAATTCGGCTCTGCACCAGTATCGCGGCCGTTCGCTGGAGCGGGTGAGCTTCAACTGGCCCGCCAATGATCCGGCCAACTGGCTGGCCTCCCCCCTGGCCACCGGCCCGACGCCGGGGCGGACCAATTCGGTGCAGCTCGCGACACCGCGCCCAATTGTTCTCTCGTTTTCCGCGGTCGAGACGAACGGAGGCACGAGCCTCATCCTTTCAAATCAGACTGTGCGCGTCGAAGTCATTTTCTCCGCGACGAACCAGATCTCCAACGTCTCCGTCGAATACTTCGTCGACAACATCAGCGTCACGAATGAAGCCCGCCTGACGGTCGCGCTGACGCCATTGGCCAGCCCGTCGGACGGACGCTACGCGGGCACCCTGCCCGCGCAGGTCGACCGCAGCGTGGTGCGCTACCGCATTCGCGCGGATCGCGGCATGGGTGTGGAAACGGTGTCGCCGCGGGCGGACGATCCCTTCGCCTGGCACGCTTACTTCGTCACGCCGACGCGCACGCCGGGCAATCCGATCTACGACTGCTTCATTTCGGCGGTGTCGCTGAACAGCTTGACGACGAACATCAGCCAGTCGCCGCGACGCGTTGTGCTGCCGGACCCGCCCGGCACGCCGCGCGACTCGTGGAACGCGACCGAACCGGCGATCATGATTTACAACGGCGAAGTGGTCGACATCCGGATGCGGCATCACGGCAGCCGCTACAATCGCAACGCGGGACGCAACTCCTTCAAGTGGCAGTTCCCTCGCTACCACCGTTTCGAGGGTGGCCGCGAAAGCATCTTCATCGCCGACAAAGGCGAGGAGCATCGAGTGGGCACGCAACTTTACCAGGCGGTGGACCTTTTCTCCTTTCAGTCCCGCTACGTGGATCTCTACATGAACAGCAACGGCCGGCTGCAACGGCTCCAGATAGAGGAGTTGGACGAGACGGCTTATCGGCGGTGGGACCGGGAGCAGGCGGCGAAATATCCCGGACGCGGCACTGAAGGAGTGGGTGGCATTTTCAAGGCCACCGGGGTGATTCCGTTCGAGAACGGGTCGGGGCAGGGGCTAACCACGTATCTGAACAGCGGCGAAGGCCCGTATTACATCGGCAACTGCACGCTGCCCCCCGCCAAGCCGGGTTGGAACACACGGCAACGCTGTGAATGGACTTACGGTCCGCAGATCGGACAATGGAAGGGCGGCGCGGAGGTCGAGCAACTGCTCATCGGCCTGTGGGCCGCCCGCGGGGATTCGCCGCTTGCGCCCAACCCAACCCTCGCCGCGCTGCGTCCGTGGCTTGCGGCGACGTTCGACGTGGACGCGACGCTCACCTACATGGCCATCCGCGACTGGAGCGCGCCTTTCGACAACGCCACGCACAATTACTTCCTGTGGCGCCACGGCGACGGGCGGTGGGGAATGTTGCCCTGGGATCTCGACATCGAGTTTGGCACCAGCCGCGCCGGCCAACTCATCTTCTGGGACGAGTACGTCCTGGCGCAGCCTGACGCGTTGCGCGGGCCGCAGTGGATCAAGGACTCGTTCTACAAAGCGTTTCGCGAGGAGTACAAGCAGAAGCTCTGGCTGTTGAACAACACACTCCTCAATCCGGCGGACTACGCCTCCAACGGCTGGACTTCGATCCAGAGCTTCGGCAACTCCCGCATCACGAGCGTCAATTCCCAGCTGGGCCTCGGCGTCTTCCAGCGTCCGCTGCGCCCGACCAACAGCGCTCCCGCCAACGGCCAGGCCGCATTGCCGCCCGACGCGCTGACCGCCTCGCCCTACCTGCACAGCGCAATCCCCGCGCACGCGCACGGCTCGACGACGTGGATGATTCGCCACCTCAATGGCACTTACGCCGCGCCTGTGTTCCGCCGGACGAGCACAACGAATCTCACCTCTATCCCAATTCCCTTCGGGAATCTGGCCTTTGGCGAGCGTTACTTCTGGCGCTGCATTTACACGGACACGAACGGGCATCCTTCGCCGCCGTCGGCCGAGACTTCATTCCTCTTCGGCGGGGCCGCCGTGCCGGGCAACGTGGTGCTGAACGAAATTCTATCCGACAACGTCCTCACCGCCACCAACGGCAACGCCGTTCCCGACTACATTGAACTCCACAACACGACCGGCGTGCCGCAAAGCCTCGTCGCGTTCAGCCTGACCGACGACGTGCTTGTGCCGGACAAGTTCCTTTTCCCGGCCAACGTCTCCATCCCGGCGGGTGGCTACCTGGTGGTCTGGTGCGACCGCGACACGAACGCCCCGGGCCTGCACACGGGCTTCGCGCTCGACAACGACGGGCAGACCGTCGGGCTTTTCGCAGTGACGTCGAATGGCTTTCAGCTATCGGACACGATCACGTTCAGCCTGCAATTGCGAGATCGGAGCGTCGGGCGCCTTGGCGACAGTTGGGGATTGAACGTGCCCACTCCGGGCACGGCCAATGTCGCCGCCGCCCTCGGCTCGCCCGCGACGCTCAAGATCAACGAGTGGATGGCCATTTCCTCGAAAGGGCCGGATTGGTTCGAACTGTTCAACCCGGACCCATTGCCGGTCGATCTGAGCGGGCTGTTCGTGGCCGACTCGGGGACGAACCTGATGAACACGCGCATCGCCCCGCTCACCTTCATCGCAGGGAATGGGCACAGGCGCTTTTTTGCGGATGAGGATCTCCACCAGGGCCCGCGCCACGTGAACTTCAAATTGAGGGGCAGTGGCGATTCCATCCGCCTGACGCAAACCAACGGTACGCAGATCGATTCGATTAGCTTCGGCCCGCAGAGCACCGACGTTTCGCAAGGCCGCCTGCCCGACGGCGGCGCGGACAACGTCGCCTTTCCCGGTTCGGACACGCCCGAGGCGCCGAACCATCTCCTCATCGCCAGTATCGTGATCAACGAAGTTCAGCCCGAGATCGAGCTGCTCAACGTCGGGCCGGCCAGCGTGAACATCAGCGGCTGGTGGTTGAGCGACGATCCGGCGGCGCTACAGAAGTACCAGATTCCTGACACTCCGCCGCTGGCGTCCGGCGCTCACGGGTTGGTGAATCACGGCGCGCTGCCCTTCCAGCTTCGCCAGGACCTGGGCGGCGTGCTCTACCTCTCGCAAGGCGGAACCAACCAGGTGAGTCAGAAGTTCGGCCCCTACGACGGGCACAGCTACGGCACCGTGCCGACCAGCGCGGGGGTGGATTTCGTCCGGCTGAGCAGCCCCACCTTCGGCAGCGCCAACGCAGGGCCGCAAGTCGGCCCGATTGTCATCAGCGAAGTGCAGTATCATCCGCCCGACCTGCCGGGCGACGACGACGATTACGAATTCATCGAACTGGCGAACATCTCCGGCGCCGTGGTCAGCTTGTTCCTGGCGGGCTCGCCGGAAATTACGTGGCGGCTGCGCGACGCGGTCTCCTACGGCTTCCCGCCGAACACCTCGCTGTCGCCCGGCGAACGGGTGCTGGTGCTGGGCTTCGACCCAACGACCAATGCCGTTGCGCTGTCGAACTTCCTCGCGGTCCACGACGTGCCGGGCACCGTGCGTCTCTTCGGCCCCTTCTCCGGCAAGATCGACAACGCCGGCGAGAGCGTCGAGTTGGTCGAACGCCGCCGGGCGATCACGACGCCGGGCGCGGACTACGGCAAGGTGCCGGAAATTCTGATGGACCGGGTGAACTTCTCCGACAGCCTGCCGTGGCCTCCGGGTGCGGATGGCCTCGGGCCTTCGCTGCAACGGGTGTCGCTCACTGCATACGGTAACGAACCCACCAATTGGTTCGCCAACGGCGCCACACCGGGCGTCGCCAACGGCACGAACGCACCGCCCTCCGTCACGCTTGCCGCTCCGGCCGGAGGATCCATCATCAGCTTTGGCCAGCCCATCACGCTCACGGCAGCCGTCAACGACAGCGACGGCTCCGTGAGGCTGGTCGAGTTCCTCGTGGACGCTGTCGAGATTGATCAGACTTTCGGTCCCAACTTCAGCGTCGTTTGGACGAATGCCCCGCCCGGACCGCACACCCTGATGGCGCGCGCCACCGACAATCGGCTCGGCCGCGTTCTATCCGCGCCGGTGAGCATCACCGTCAGCAACCAACTCCCTACTGTCGCCATCACCAGCCCGTCGAACGGCGCGGCGTTCGTGCTGCCGACGAACCTGCTGCTCCAGGCGATTGCGTCCGACGCGGAAGGGAGCGTGGTCAAAGTCGAGTTTTATGACAACGGCGTGAGGCTCGGCGAGGATACGGCCAACCCCTTCACGTTTGCGATTGCCGACCTCCTCCCCTGCTCACACGCCTTTACCGCCGTCGCCACCGACACCGCCGGGCAGTCCGTCACTTCGCCCGTCGTGACAATCCATGGAGTTCGCACCAATACGTCCTATACCGCCTACTCCGTGCCGGCGGGCACGGTCGGCACGCAGACCCTCCCCAATCCTTACGCCATCGGCATGGACTTCGAGGTTTTGTCGCCGGTCATCGTGACCCGCCTCGGCTGCTTCGACAGCGGCAGCGATGGCCTCAACGCCAGCTCGACTTTGACGACGCAGATTTACAACCGCAACGGCCCGGCGCCCGTCGTGGTCGCCACGACGAACTTCCCCTCGGCCGCGCCGGGCGAACTCATCGGCGGCAGCCGATTCAAGGCTTTGGCGACGCCGGTGCTGCTGACCAACGGCGCTTATTCCTGCGTCGGCTACGGCTATGATGGGAACAATCGCAACGGCAACATTGGCACCGGCAACGCCAGAGTCTGGACGACGGACGATGCCTGCGCGCTGGCTTTTGTCGGCGGAGGCCGTTACGGCCCGGTGGCGCCCGGGGGCTTTCCCACGACGCTCGACGGAGGGCCGGCGGATCGCTATGCGGCGGGGACGTTCGATTTCATCGCCGTGCCGCCGACGCCGCTTATCATTACTCAGCCGACGAATTTCTACGCCCGCCCGGGCGCCAGCGGGACCAACTCGGTCGTCGCCGTGAGCGGTTCGCCTCTTCAGTATCAATGGTCCGTCAACGGGACAAACATTTCCGGCGCGACGAACGCCTCGATCATCCTCTCCAATGCCCAATTCTCTCAGCGGGGCGCCTACCGCGCCGTCGTGAGCAACGCCCTGGGTATTGCGATCAGCCAGCCGGTGCTGTTCGACATCCTGGTCAACCCGTTCATCATTTCACAACCCCTCAGCCAGGACGTGGCGACCGGGGCGACGGTGACGTTGAGCGTGACCGTCACCAACACGGCGACGTTCCCGATCAGCTACCGCTGGCGCAAAAGCGGCACCGGTTTCGCGTTCTTCCTGTTGGATTCCTACACGTCCTTCTTTACGGTCACCAATGTGACGGCCGGCTCGAACACGGTCTCAGCCAACACCAATTGGACGGTGGTCGTCAGCAACATCGCCTCGCTCCCCACCAGCGGCTACCTCAGCTCCAACGCCTTTCTCAACATTCTCGCCGACAGCGACGGCGACGGCATCCCGGACGCTTACGAAATCGATTACGGCCTCAGCCCCACCAACGCACTGGACGCCGCGCTCGACGCCGACGGCGACGGCGTGTCGAACCGCGCCGAGTACGACAGCGGCACCAACCCGACCAACGCGCTGAGTTTCCTGCGCATCGACTCCTTCGCCGTGGGCGGCGGCGCGGCCCTGAGCTTCTTGGCCGCGTCGAACAAAACTTACGCCGTCCATTTCACCGCGCGGCCAGGCGTCGAGCCGTGGCAGGTGCTCGAGCGCGTCTCCGCGCAACGGACCAATCGCGTGGCCGTCGTCTTCGACCCCGCCTTCACCACGAACCGCTTCTACCGCGTTGCGACGCCGCAGTGAGGCATTGGATCGTTAAAACGTTGAATCAGTAATCAGTAATCAGTCTCCGGTCGCGAGGCGATGGCCGCGCGACTGATTACTGAACACTGGCTCACTCGTTCATCGCCGCCAGATACCGCTCCGCGTCAATCGCCGCGGCGCAACCCATCCCCGCCGCCGTGACGGCCTGGCGATAGACGTGGTCGGAGCAATCGCCCGCCACGAAAACGCCGGGGACGTTCGTTTCGGAGCCGCGTTTTGGTCGAATGTAGCCATTCTCGTCCATGTCGAGCACCCCTTTGAAAATCTGTGTGTTCGGGATGTGGCCAATGGCGACGAACAGGCCCGAACATTCGAGCACGCTTTCCTTGCCAGTCTTGACGTTCTTGAGGCGGACACCGGTGACCTTGTCCTGCTTTACGTCGAGGACTTCGGTGAGGACGGAGTCCCAGACCGGTTTGATCTTGGCATGAGCGAACGTGCGTTCGGCCATGATCTTCGAGGCGCGCAGTGTATCGCGCCGATGGACGAGATAGACGACCGAGGCGAAACGGGTGAGATAGGTCGCTTCCTCGCACGCGGAATCGCCGCCGCCTACGACGACCAATGGCCGGTCGCGGAACATCGGCAGCGCGCCGTCGCACGTCGCGCAGTAGGTGACGCCTTTTGTCTCCAGCTTTTCCTCGCTCTCCAAACCGAGGTGCCGGTGGCTGGCGCCACTGGCAATGATGAGGGTCTCCGCTTGCAGCGGTTCGCCATCGACGGTGAGCGTGAAGGGTTGCTTCGCGACATCGACGGCCTCGAGGGTGCCGAACTGGACGCGCGCTCCGAATCGCTCGGCCTGCTTCTGCATCTTCACCATGAGTTCGTAGCCGTCGATGCCTTCGGGGAAGCCGGGATAATTCTCGACGATACTCGTGGTCGTCAGCAGACCTCCGGGCATGGCGCCGGTGAGCACGAGCGGGCTGAGATTGGCCCGCGCGGTGTAGAGGGCCGCGGTAAGACCCGCACAGCCGGTGCCGATGATGACGACTTTTTCCATAGAGCGGGCAGACGTTAGGAAGACGGGAGGGGATTGGCAAGAGCGGGGTGGGACGTGGCGCGTGATGCGTGAGGCGTGTTGCGTGGAAACGTGAAACGTAAAACGTGAAACGTAAATGCGGTTCGGATGCTCGGCATCGTTCCGGCCGCTCCGTTTTTTCTTTTGTCCCACGCGAGGGATCGGTCTAAAAGGTCGTCATGCACTCTTCATGGCGATTCGTCGCGCACGGGATTGTCCTTGCCGCTTGCTCGATGGCGGCATACGGCGCAGGGGCCGACTGGACACCGCTGTTCAATGGCCGCGATCTCGGCGACTGGGTGAACGTGAACTGCGCGCCGAACACGTTCAGCGTGCGCGAGGGGATCATTGTCTCCACCGGCATCCCCACGGGCGTGATGCGCACCGGGCGGCAGTACGAAAACTTCGAGCTGGAGCTGGAGTGGCGGCATATGAAGCCGGAAGGGAACGCGGGTCTCTTCGTCTGGAGCGCGCCCATTACCGCCGTCGGCACGCCCTTCGCCAAGGCCATCGAGGTGCAGATCCTCGACGGACGCAATGGCACCAACTACACGAGCCACGGCGACGTCTTCGCGATCCACGGCGCGACCTTCAAGCCGGATCGCCCGCACCCGGGCGGTTGGATGCGCTGCCTGCCGAGCGAGAAGCGCGCGAAGCCTGCCGGGCAATGGAACCACTACCGCGTGCTGTGCAGCAATGGCGTCGTCAAGCTGGCCGTCAACGGCGCGGTCGTCTCCGGCGGGAGCGAGTCGAAACCGCGCAAGGGTTACCTCTGCCTGGAGTCGGAAGGTTCGGAGTGCCACTTCCGAAACATCCGCATCCGCGAGTTGCCATCGACGGGCGCGCCGCCGGACGAGACGGCGCCGCTGGCCGAGGCGTTCCGGCCGCTTTACACCGGCATTGATCTGAGCGGCTGGCGCGTGGAGCCGGGTCACATGGGTCATTGGAAGACAAATGATTGGAAGCTCATTTACGACGGCAAGGCCGAGGGCACCAACAAGCATCTCTGGACCGAGAAGGAATTTGGCGACTTCGTGCTCGTGGCGGACTGGCGGTTTGCCCGCAAAGCGGAGGCAAAGATGGTTTCCGTGATTCTGCCGAATGGCGACTATGCCCTGAACGAGGACGGCTCGAAGAGGACGGTCGAAGTGCCCGATGCCGGGGACAGCGGCATCTACTTGCGCGGCAGCCTCAAGGCCGAGGTGAACATCTGGAATTGGCCGGTCGGGTCGGGTGAGTTGTGGAATTACCGGCACGACACCAATCAGCCGCCGGCCATCCGCGCCGCCGCCACGCCGCGCGTCAAGGCGGACGCGCCACTGGGACAGTGGAACCGGTTCATCATCACGATGCGCGGAGATCGCGTGAGCATCGTGTTGAACGACAAGTTGGTGATCGAGAGTGCGCAACTTCCCGGCATTCCGCGCCGGGGACCAATCGGTCTGCAACATCACGGCGACCCGATTGAGTTTGCGAATTTGTTTGTGCGGGAATTGGACTGACGACTAATGCCACTTCACATGATGCACGCACACTGCTCCCCCTCACCCCGGCCCTCTTCACGAACCGCCAAAGTAGGGCGGGCGTCTCGCCTGCCCTGCGAGCGCGTCAGCGCGAGCCGTATCCCAAGTCCCTCATTCGCCTCGCTACGCTCGGCGCGGGCAGGCGAGACGCCTGCCCTACGTTGGGGCCTGACCCACTGCTTGGCCCTCGTTTGCGCCGCGCTGATGGCCGCCCCATCATCCTCCGTTGCCGAACGCATCGTGCTCGTGGCCGGCGGCGGCTCGGACACAAACACCAGCGCGCCCATCCAGGCGACCATCGCCAAACTCAGCTCACCTTTCGGCGTGGACTTCGACGCGGCGGGCAACCTTTACCTCGTCGAGATGACCGGCGAGCGCGTCCGCAAGCTTGCGAAGGACGGGATGCTCACAGTCGTGGCGGGCACAGGGCAGAAGGGTTTCACAAACGGACCCGCGCTCCAAGCCCAGTTCAACGGAATTCATAATCTGGCGATTTCCGGCACGGACGACATCTGGCTGGCGGACACGTTTAACAACTGCGTCCGCATCTTCAATCCGACGGCCGGAACGGTGGGCCGTGTGATTGGCACGGGTGAAAAGGGATTCAGCGGCGACGGCGGACCCGCGGTCCAGGCAAAGTTCGGCGGCATTTATTGCATTTCGATCGGGCTCGACGGGACGAACATCTACCTCGCCGACCTCGACAACTCCCGCATCCGTGCGGTGGACTCGAAGTCGGGCCGGGTTCGCACCGTTGCCGGCAACGGAAAGAAGGCCATTCCCGCCGACGGCGCCCGGGCTGTGGAGTCGCCACTGGTCGATCCCCGCGCCGTCATTGGCGATCGCGACGGGCGCGTTTACGTGCTCGAACGCAGCGGCAACGCGCTCCGCGTCGTCGAGACGAACGGCACCATTCGCACTGTCGTCGGGACCGGGCAAAAGGGTTTTTCCGGCGACGGCGGCGAGGCCAGCTTCGCGACACTCAACGGGCCAAAGCATCTTTGCTTCGATCAAGACGGTTCCGTGCTCATCGCCGACACTGAGAACCACGTCATCCGCCGTTACTCGCCGAGCAATGGGATCATCGTCCGCGTAGCCGGCACCGGCAAGAAAGGCAGCAAGGGCGTGGGCGGCCCGCCGCTGGAGTGCGAACTCGACCAGCCGCACGGCGTTTATGTCCATCGCGACGGCACCCTGTACATCTCGGACAGCAGCAATCATCGCGTGCTGAAGATTGTGAAGTGAGCCAAGCCGCCGGGGAACGCCGCATGTCCAAGCCCGCTCCCGCTTCCCCGCTGGTCTCGCCTGGAGCGCGGGTTTCCGCACGGGCGGGATCCACCGGCCGCATCGCGCCGGACCGAAGGCCGGTGCCCCACCGGGACCGCCGCCATCCTGGCGGCGCGTTGCAAAGCGCCGGCTGGAAGCCGGCGGTCCCAGCGGCTCGCGTTCTGGCGATGGGTCTGGCTTTTTGTTTTCCTTTCCTTGGCACGCTGCCGGCGCAATCCAACCCGCCTGCACTCCTTCATCAGCGTCTCAGCAATCACCTCGCGCAGCCGAAGTTCTCCGCCGCGGCATGGGGCGTGAAGATTGTGTCGCTCGATACCGGCAAAGTCCTGTTCGAGCACGACGCCGGTAAGCTGCTCAAACCGGCTTCCAACGCCAAACTTTACACGAGCGCACTCGCGTTCGAGCGGCTCGGGCCGGATTTTCGCATCCGGACTTCGCTGCTTTCAAAATCGCGGCCCGCGCACGCGGGAACGCTCCGGGGCGATCTCGTTGTCTACGGACGCGGGGATCCATCGTTTGCCGCGCGTTTTCATCGCGGCGCGCACACGAACCTGCTCGCACCGCTCGTTGACTCGCTAATGAGCGCCAGTGTGAAGCGCATCGTTGGCGACCTGGTGGGCGACGAAAGCTTTTTCCGCGGCCCACCGCTCGGCACGCAATGGACCTGGGACGATCTTCAGCATGACTACGGCGCCGAAGTCTCCGCACTCACCGTCGAGGACAACGCCGTCGATCTCCTCGTCTCGCCGGGGTCAAAGACCGGCGCGTCCTGCCGGATTACGACACTGCCGATCTCCGATTATCTCCGTTTCGACAACCGCACGCGTACGATCGAGGCCGGCGGACGGAGCGGTCTCACCCTGTACAGGCCCATCGGCGTGAACACGGTGTACGTCCACGGCCAGTTGCCGCTCGATTCCACGAACTGGGTCGATGCGATCACCGTTTCGCGGCCCGCGTTGTGGTTCGTCACGCTGCTTCGCGAGGAACTGGCCCGCGCGGGCATTCTGGTATCGGGCCGGGTCCGCGCCGTGGACTGGCTCGATCGCGAGGCGCGGCCGGACGAGGGGCGCGGGCTGGTCGAACTGGCTTTTGTCGAGTCCCCTCCGCTATCGGAACTCATCGCCAGGACGATGAAGCCCTCTCAAAATCTCTACGCCCAATTGCTCCTGCTTCAGGTTGGCGCGGCCCGCCATTCACCCACCAACACGGCGGCGACCACCGAAGAACTTGGCCTGGCGGAATTGCGCGAATTCCTTGACGGGGCGGGAATCGGCCGGGACGAAGTGCTGCTCGAGGAAGGCTCTGGACTTTCGCGCGGCGCGCTTGTCACTCCCAACGCCACGGTCAAACTCCTTCGGTTCATGGATCGACACCGCCACGCGAAGGCGTTTCGCGACACCCTCCCCATCGCCGGCGTGGACGGAACGTTGCGCAGGCGGTTGAAGGCTACCGCCGCCTTCGACAATGCCCGTGCCAAGACCGGCACGTTGCGCTACGTGAACACGCTTTCCGGCTACGTCACGACGAAGGCCGGCGAGCGGCTCGTGTTCAGCCTCATGCTTAATAATTACGACGGGAGCGACGCGCGATCGGACCTGGATGCGATGGTGGTGATGCTGGCGGAACTGGATACGCGGTCGAAGCCGTAGAACGGTTCGTGATGCGTGATGCGTGAGCGCGGTCCACGCGCGACGGCGAATCGGTAACCACGTAAAACGTGAAACGTAAAACGTAAGATTGGCCCAAGCGCGGCGGCGCATCGGCACTCGTGAGCTTGCGTTTACGTTTTACGTTTCACGTTTTACGTCTCACGCGCCACGCAACACGCAACTCGTTCGCCTCACCTTTTCCTTGTCTCCGCCCCCCCGCCGCCCGAACACTCCGCAGTCGGCCGATGAAGACGCTGCACCGCTATCTCACGCGCCAGGTACTCACGACCCTCGTTATGACCGTCGCCGTGTTCACCTTCGTGCTGCTGCTCGCGAGCGTGATGAAGGAACTCCTCGGCCTGGTGATGAACCGGCAGATGTCGCTGATTTCACTGGGCAAGGCGATCGGCCTGCTCCTGCCGTTTTTGATGGTCTTCGCGCTGCCCATGGGCATGCTCACCGCCACGCTGCTCGTCTTCGGCCGTTTCAGCGCGGACAACGAGCTGACCGCTGTGCGCGCCAGCGGCGTGAGCCTGGTCTCCCTCGTCGCGCCGGTGTTCCTGCTGGGTGTCGCGATGAGCTGCTTGACGGCGCTCATCAACATGCAATGGGCGCCCCAATGCCGCGTTGGCTACAAGGAACTGCTCGTCAGCATCCGCAACGCGCGCCCGACCACGTTCATTCCCGAGCGGACGTACATCACCGACTTCAAGGACAGCATCGTCTACGTCCGGAAGATTCGCGGTTCGAACCTGGAGGACGTCCTGATCTACCATCTCGGCTCGAGCAACCAGGTGGTGGACTACGTTCGTGCCGAGCGCGGCTATTTGATCGTCGACAGCGCCAACAACGATGCCAACGTGACCCTGTTCGACGGTTACCGCGTCGTGATCAAGGACGGGAAGCCCACGACGTTCTCCGCGCCGGAGACCCACTTTCCCTACAAGCTTCAGCCCGTTTCCACCCAGAACCGCGCCGACATTACCGAGCTGACCTTCTGGCAGCTTTGGGAGGAAATGGGCGAACTGGAAGAGCGCATGAGCGACCCGCTCAATCCGGGCAAGCAGGGCGCAAGCGACACTCGACATCGCATCAAGCAGCTTAACACTCCCGGCCGCATCGACCTGACATCGCCCTTGCGCGTGCAAGCGCATCGGCAGGTGGCGTTTTCCTTCTCGTGCTTCGCGTTCACGATGATCGGGATTCCCCTTGGCATTCGTTCGCACCGCCGCGAGACGACGTGGGGTATCGCGGTGGCGCTTGTCCTCGTCGCCCTCTACTACAGTTTCTTCGTCATTGGCCAGGCGCTGGAGACGAAACCCGAGCTGGCGCCGCACCTCATCCTGTGGCTGCCAAACTTCATTTTCCAGGCCATCGGCGCCGTCCTCCTGTGGCGGGCCAACCGAGGGGTGTAGCTGCTCCCGCCTACTTCGCCGCCTGCTGTTGAGGCCTTGCGGCCGAAAGCGGCGCCGGAATGAACGCCCGCACGGGTTCCCCTTTCGCGGTCTCGAATACGCGCAGCTTCCCCTCGTAACCGCCAGTCACGATCCAGTTGGTGCCCGGATAATACGCAATGGCGAAAATGGCTCCGTCGTGCCCCTTGAGCGTGGCCAGGCGCTTCTTGTCTTCCGTGTTGAAGATCCGCGCCTCGCCGCCCATGCTGCCGACGCACAAGCTCTTGCCGTCCGGCGCGAAGGCGATGGCCTGCACGGGTCCGGGCATCCGCTCGAATTCTTTCAGGAAATTTGAATCGGTATTTGCGGCGGTGCGGCCCTGGTTGTCTGAAATCTTGTAGGTGCGCGAGAAGCCATTCTCCCCCCCGTAGGCCACAATATCCGCCGTCGGATGACGCGCGAAACAAAGCACGCCTTCGATCAGCTTGTTGATATCGTCGATGAACTGGCTGCTCTTCGCATCGATGAGCTTGATCGCCCGGTCGCGGCTTCCGCTGACCAGCCGCTCGCCGTTCGTCGTCCAGGCCGTGGCGAAAACCCAGTCGCTGTGGTTGTCGAACTTGAGCAGCTCCTTGCCATCCGCGGCGGCGATGACGCGCACGGATTTGTCCGCGCCGCCAAAAGCCAGCCGCTGTCCGTCCGGCGACCACGAGACGCCGTAGAGGGAGTCGGCCGCGAGCTTCCAGGACTTCTGCGGGCCGATGACGATGTTCGTCGCGTCCGCGTCCCAGAGCTGGATTTCGCCAAACCGCGCCGGAGCGCTCCCGGCGACCGCCAGCCGCTTGCCGTCGGGCGAGAACGCCAGCGACTCGATGCGCGGGGACTCGCCGACGAGCCGGGCGACGAGGTTCGACTCCGCGCCCGCCAGCAGCAACACTTCGTGGTAGCCGGAAACGGCCAGCACCTTCCCGTCGGGCGAAAACGCCAGCGCGGAAATGACCGGCGGGGTTGCATAAACGGGCGCGGCGCTGAGCTTGAAGGAACCGGCGCCGGCCGGCGTGTCGTCCTTGGCGTTTTCAGTAATCCAACGCTCGATGAGCGCGATCTCAGCCTTCGAGAGTGGATCCCCTTCCTTGGGCATTGATGGCTCGTCGCCACTGATTTCCTCGAGAATGACGCTCTCCTTCGGCTTGCCTGCGGCGAATCCAGGCCCGTGCTTGCCGCCCTTTTTGAACGCTTCGAACGTCGTCAAGTCGAGCTGGCCCTTCAATTTTCCAGGATGATGGCAGCCATTGCACGAGCGTTTGAATATGGGGACGATTTCCTGGTAGTAGCTCACCGGTTTGTCAGCGGCGGAGGCGGCCAACAGAGATAAGGCAAAAGCCGCGAACACGGGCAGGGCAGGCGAGACAGCCGCCTTGCAGAGTAGGGAGAGGTCAGAAGTTCGAGAAGCGATTCGCGCATTGAATCCCTGCTGGCACGGAGTCCCGGCTTTAGCCGGTCGGACGTCCTGCCGCCTGAAGGCGGGACTCCTTGCAGGAGCCGGTCCATGGAGAGGGCGAACCGACCGAGCAATGAGCGTCCTGCTCAGGAATCGAATACAATCGTGCTGCATAGAGATTAATTTCACTTCGTCGCCGCGGGCGCTGTCGCCGCAGCGGGCGGCGCGTTGGTCGCGATCTCGACCGGTTCCGGCGCGCTGATCACCAGGGTGATGGGGCCGGTGCGGGTCTTGTAGTTGCGGTCGTTGAACGCCGCCGTGCCGACGACCGTGAAGGTCGCGTTGGTGATCGGCGCCTTGTCGGTGGCGGTGATCTTGAGCGTCGTTTCGCCCGCCGCCGCCGCCAGCTTGCCCAGCTCGGTTTTGATGCCGGCCGGCAGTCCTTCGATCGCCAATGCCACCTCGCCGGTGAATCCCGCGCGACGGTCCACCTTGATCTTTGTCTCCGCCTCGCCGGCGGCGGAAGTCGAGTTGGTGGGCACCGCGGTGACCGACAGCTTGCCGAGCGTGCTGGAGAGAACCAGCGGATACTGGGTGACCGTCACGGGAATCGGGCGCGAATATTGCACCGCGCCGCCCGCGTCGCCGCGCACGACGATCGTTCTCGCGCCGACCTCGGAATCGAGCTTGGGCTTGAGCGTGAGTTTGCCGGTGGTCTCGTTCGCCTTGATGGCCACTTCGCCGCCTTCGAAGTTTTTGCCAATGGCTTCGCGACCGGCGGCGAAGCCCTCGGTCGTGAGCTTGACCTCGCCGTTGAAGCCCTCCTGCCGCTGCGCGAATACCTCGACCGTGCCGGTTTGGTTTTGCTCCAGGTTCAGGCTGAGGGTGAGCAGTTCGAGACTGAACGGCACCGCGTCGAGCACGGTGACAAAGCCCTGCTTCACCGCCTTGTCGCCAGACACCGGCGCCGCCCCGACGCTCACGGGCTTGCCTCCAATTGTGCCAGTCGCCGTGACGCGAATGGGCATCGACCCAAGTGGCGCGTCCTTCGCGGCGGCCAGCAGGAGGTTCCCGCTCACAGCGCTGCCGGGAATGAGCAACGGTTCGGCGGTGACCCCGGAGGGAAGCCCTTCCAGCTCGAAACGCACCGGGGCGTCGAACCCGCCTGCCCGCGTGACTTCGCAGCGGATTTTCATCAGCCCCTGGCGATGGATGCGGATCGTGTCCGGCAGGAATAGCGCGGTGAAGCTCGGGCCACCCGCGCCGGCGGGCGGGCGGAGAGTCAAACGATAGCCAAAGTGGTCCCCGCCGCGCTCAGTCAGGTCGCGCAAGGCGATGATATATTCTGTGTCCTTCTTGGCGTCGAACTCGATGCGGGCATCGGCGCCCACGGCGTCGTCGTTCTGCGCGATTACGGCGCCGTTGGTGTCGGTGAGGATGAGCAGCGCATCGAGCTTGGATCCGAACCGGCTCGCGGCCACGTCGCACGCCAGCTTCTGGTCCTTGTCTGATTTGAAGCGGAAGCGGTCAATGTCCTTCGCGGCGCCGATGCGGCCGTTGATGACGAGCGGCAATGTCACGGACTGCGCGTTCGTCAGCGCATCGTTCGGCTCGGCCTCGGCGGCGTCCGGCAGGTCGGAGACGTTGAATGGGATCAGGTTCGAGTAGCCGCGTGGGGTTTTCACGCGGATTTCCTGCGTGCGCGGCGCATTGGCGTCGATGGCAAGGGTGAGCTTGGAGGTTCCTTCGAGATTGCGGCCGGCGACGGCGACCTCGACGGATTTGCCGCGCTGCCCGCCAAACGGGAACACAGACTCGACGTAGGGCAGCGGGCCGGCGTAGAGACGGTAGGCGTAATTGCCGCCGCCCTGGTAGCGGAAATCGCGCAGCGTGACGACGTACTCGCCCTCCTCCGGCACGGCGAAGAACAGCAGGCTGTCGAGGCCGAGCGCGTCCTCGTTGCGAGCCAGTTCCTTGCCCTTGGCGTCGAGCACCGCCAGCGATGAATCCAACGGCGACCCGCGCCGGGAGGCGTCCACCTCGAAGATCATTTCCTGGCCCTTCGCCGCCTTGAAACGGTAGGCGTCGGATTGTGCGGCGGCGCTGATGACGCCGGAAATGGCGGCGGGCAACTCGAGCACTTGCCCCTGCGGCGTCGAGGTGTTGATTTCCTTCTCACCGATCTCGGGCCACTGGCCGGTGTTGAAATTGAGCGGATTGCTCACGCCTCCAGGCGCGACCACGCGCAACTCGCGCAGGCCGAGGGCGGCGTCCGCGGCGGCGGTGACTTTCACGACGAGCCGCTTCTCCTCGCGCAGCGGCGCGGCCGGCTCGGCCCGCGTGATGCCACCGCCGGTGGATTCGACGGTGACGGCCGGCTTCGCGGGAGACGGCGCGACGGGCACGTTGGTCGCGCTGAGCCCGGTGTCGCCGTTGAAGAGGATTTGCGTCACGCCGCCGAGGTTTTCGCCCGCGAGAACGACCTCGACCGTCGTGCCGCGCTGAATCCATTCCGGGGAAACGGACGTGAGCTTCGGCGCGGGCTGGGCGAGGAGCGCCGGGGCCAGCGTGGAAAGCAGAAGCATCAAACCACGGATGGACACGGATGAACACGGGTGGGGGCGGGCCCAGGACGAATGACGAATGACGAATGGGCGGGGGACGGTGGTGTCCAAAGGCGCGTTCATGGTCAATTGCTGGGGCGTCGACATTCGGTCGATGGGCTCATGTTTCTATCCTAGACGCCTTCCCGCCCCGGCTCAATCCAATAAAAATGCGCGATCAGCCGTTTGTCACGCCGCCAGCTGTCGCGGAGCGACGCAGGATTCAAGCAGAACAGCCGCGCAGTAGAAACCGGGGCTGGCAAGGCTAAGTGAAGGCTTGCGGATTCCGCCTGTTTCGGCAATAACCAATCCACGATTCAAGCCTGCGCGGGAAACCATCGACCTGCCATGCCATGAAGCGATTTCTCATTTGGTCCGTGGCGCTCACAGGCTGCGGAGTGTTGCTCGTTCCGGCCGCCATCTCCGTCGGGCCGGTACCTGCAGATGCGCCCCGCCGGTGTCGCGGCAACCGTCCTCTTGGCGACGCTTCAAAACGACACGGGCGAGGACCAGTCCGAGCTCGCAGTTTCATACGATTTGCGCGTGGCAAATCAACCGTGGGTCACCATCGCCGAGGAAGTGCCCGGCTTGCGAGCTTACTTCAGCCTGAGCGGTTCACCGGCCAGTTGGCAGTTGATCCCGGAGTCTACCTCCGGCGCGCCCGGACCCTTGTGGGCGCGGCTGGAGCTCGGATTCTGGCCCGCGGGCGCGCAGCTCTTCCTGCTCTGGGCGGATGATAACTCCTTCGCCAATGCCGACAATACAGGCACCGAGGAAGGCGCCTACGCCATCGATGATTTCAACGCGTATGTTGACAATATCATCTTCGATCCACTTTCCGGCGTCGCGATTTACAGGCCAATTTCAGGCGAAAGTTTTCCCGAAGGTGCCAGCATTCTGTTCAGCATGTATTCAACGCCGGGGCTTGGCAGCATCACGAACGTAGTCCTTTACGATGGCACGAATGTCATCGGGACGGCCACTCGATTCTGCACGTTTGTGTCGATACGAAAGCGCCGTCGCCGCTGCGCTCTGCCGGCGTATCAGTCCATAAGAAGCTGCCCTCCTCAGCCCGGCCCTCTCCTCCCTCGGAGGGAGGAGAGGGAGCGCGCCGACTGGGTGTTGGGGCAGTGTCAGGATGCGTCCCTGGTCGTGGTGGACCAACGCGCCAGCATTTCCACTGGCCGGAACTGTTCTCACACGGGATAACTTGCCCGTGAGCATCCGGTTGGAAATGTTGCAGATCGCCCGTGTCGCGTCGAAAGCGCTCGGTGATTCGACATCGCTGGTGCGCGAGTTTCTGCTGAAGCAGCACAACGAGGACGGAGGCTTTCGCGACCGCGCCGGTAGCAGCGATCTTTACTACACCGTGTTCGGCCTGGATGGCCTGCTGGCCTTGCAGGCCGAATTGCCAGCTCGGAAGGTCGCTGATTACCTCGGCGGATTTCGCGGAGGCGACGGGCTGGACTTCGTGCACCTTTGCTGCCTGGCTCGCTGTTGGAAGGCGCTGGGAGATGGCGCACGGTTGAGCTTGCCGGCCGACTTGCGGACCGAACTCGCCGCGCGCGTGCAGGAGTTTCGCTCTTCCGACGGCGGGTTTAGCCCGGTGCGCCAAGGCACCAAGGCCACGGCGTATGGCTGCTTCCTCGCCATCGCCGCGCATCAGGACCTGCAAGCGCCGCTGCCGGACGCCTTGGAAGTAGTTCGCGCCCTGAAATGGCTCGAGACCCCCGACGGCGCCTGGGCCAACGAGCGCGGCCTGAAGCTCGGCGCCACGAACGCGACGGCCGCCGCCGCGACCTTGCTTCGCCATCTCTCGATGCCAGTCGATGCGCGCGTCGGCCGCTGGCTTCGGGCGCGGTGCCACCCGCAGGGAGGATTTCTGGCGGCGCCGGGCGCGCCAATGCCCGACTTGCTTTCGACGGCGACCTCGTTGCATGCGCTGGCGGGATTACAAGTTTCGATCGATGACATCCACGAAGCCTGCCTCGACTTCGTCGACAGCCTCTGGACGAATGAAGGAGGCTTTTTCGGGCATTGGGGCGAAGAAAGTCTGGACTGCGAATACACCTACTACGGCTTGCTCGCCCTCGGGCACCTGAGCATTTAAGCCGCTTTCATTTGCGCACTTTTGGAACGGCTGCTACAACCGCCGGCATGTCCGCCGCACTCAAGATCGGCTTCCTCGGCGCGGGGAAAATGGCGACCGCCCTCGCGCGCGGTTTTTTGCACGCCGGGCTGAGTTCGCCGGCCGAACTCATCGGCAGCGATCCCTACGAGGCCGCCCGCGCCGCGTTCGCCACGGCCACCAACGCCAGAGTTACGGCGAGCAACTGGGAAGTGCTCCGCGCAGCCAATGTGCTGCTGCTCGCGGTCAAGCCCGACCAGGTCGGTGACGTGCTGGCGGAAATTCGTCCACAATTCACGGAGAACCACCTTCTCATTTCCATCGCGGCCGGCGTGCCGCTCGCACGGATGGAAGCGGCGTTGCCGACGGGCGCGCGCGTCGTGCGCGTGATGCCGAACGCGCCCGCGTTCGTCAGCGCATCCGCTTCGGCATACGCGCCTGGAAAGGCGGCGAAACCTGAGGACGGCGATTTGACTCAACGGCTCTTGTCGTCCGTTGGCCTGGCGCTTCAAGTCAAGGAATCGCTCCTGGACGCGGTAACCGGTCTCAGTGGAAGCGGCCCCGCCTACGCCTTCCTGATGATTGAGGCCCTCAGTGATGGAGGCGTTGCCGCGGGGCTGCCGCGCGACGTCGCCACGCGGCTGGCCGCGCAGACGCTGCTCGGCAGCGCGAAGCTCCTGCTCGAAACCGGACAGCATCCCGGCGCCCTCAAGGACATGGTCACCAGCCCCGGAGGGACGACGGCCGAAGGATTGCACGAATTGGAAAAAGCCGGCGTGCGTGGCGCGCTCATGAACGCCGTTCGCGCAGCCACCGACAAGTCCAAAAAACTCGGCCAAGGCTGATCAGCCCATGAGCCTGCCCTCGCCGTCGCCCAGCCAGTCCCGGCTCATTTGGCTGGCGATCACCGGATTGGCCGCGGCCGTCCTGGCGTCCTTGCTCGTCGGGCTGGTCTGGGGGCTGGGCGAACTGCTGCACATCCTTTCGCCTGTGCTCTGGCCGCTGGCCGTGGCGGGCGTGCTCGCTTATCTGCTCGATCCCCTTGTCGATTATTTCGAGCGCAAGCGCGTGCCGCGACAGCGGGCGATAATTCTGGTCTTCAGCATCGCGGTCGCGCTGTTCCTCGGGCTGCTGAGCAGCATCGTGCCGCAGGTCGTAACTGAATCCAAGCAACTGGCCGAGCAAATCCCGGCCTATGCCGGCAAGGTCCAGAAAAGCGTGGCCGAGTGGATCAAGAATCCGCCCGAACTGGTGAAGAAGTACCTGAAATTCCTGCTCAAGGACGGCAAGCCCGGTGCCGCGGCCCCGGAAGCTTCGGCGCTTGCGACCAATTCGGTCACCGCTTCCAGCACCAACGCGTTGGCCACACCCCTCATCACCGGCCCTTCTGTCAGCACCAATGAAGCATCGGTTGTCGACCTCCTCCTGGGCAAAGTCGACCCCAGGCTCGCCGGGCCCTGGGCCGTGGCGCAGGGCCAGAAGGTCGGCAAATGGCTCTTCGGCCAGTTCGCCCTCGTCGCCTCGTTCTTCGGTTTCTTCGCCGGCCTGGCGCTCGTGCCAGTCTATGCCTTCTACTTTCTTCTCGAGAAGAAGGGCATCGAGACGAAGTGGACCGATTATTTGCCCATTGCGAATTCGGAGGCAAAGAACGAACTGGTCTTCGTCCTGAAATCGATCAACGACTGCCTCATCGTGTTCTTCCGGAGCCAGGTGCTCGTCGCCATTTGCGACGGCATCCTCTACACCATTGGCTTCCTGATCATCGGGCTGCCCTACTCCATCCTGCTGGGCGTGATGGCCACTGTGCTGACAATGATTCCCTTCCTCGGGGCCATCGCTACGTGCGCGACGGCGCTGGTCATCGCTTTCGCGCAGAATCCCGGATGGCAGAGCCCGCTCGGTGTGCTCGCCGTATTCGCGGTTGTTCAAACTCTGGAAGGCTTCGTCATCCAGCCCAAGATTATGGGCGACCGCATCGGGTTGCATCCGCTGACGATTATCGTCGCGCTGATGTTCGGGACCACGTTGCTGGGCGGCATCCTGGGAGGCATTCTGGCCATCCCGCTGACCGCCGCCGGCCGAGTCTTGATGTTCCGCTACGTCTGGAAACGGCCGGATGCGCGGGCGGGCGGGTGAGGCGGGCGTTCCCGGCCTCTGACCCCATTTCCCAGACCGGCTAGCCTTGACAATTCACTGCTCGAAGAAAACGCCCACAGCCTGTAGCCGCCGACGTGAGGAGGCGGACCCGTCGCGCCATTCGTCCCGTCCGCCTCCTCACGTCGGCGGCTACGGCGCCAATGAAACATCCGGGCTTGAGCGGCTCCATTGCAGCGGCGCAACGGCAATCGGATCAAAAATGACGAAAAAGGAAGCTTGCTTATTTGAGTGAACGCGCCTATTGAAGCCTTGTAACGCCAGACAACGCCGGTCCAAACGGTCCCATGAGTCTCACGACGAGAATTGGCCGTAGCCCCCGAAGGCAGTTCGAGTGTCCCCGGGAGGGCTTTACTCTCGTTGAGTTGCTGGTGGTAATGGGGGTGATCCTCATCATGGCCGCGCTGTTGTTGAGCGCCTTGGGCCAGACCAAGGAGCACGGGCGCTCGACCGTTTGTAAAAACAACATGCGCCAGCTGGCCCTCGGGTTCCTGATGTACGCCGAGGACAATAGCGAGGTACTTCCGTGGCCGGGCGGCACGCCGGATCGCGCCAATACCAATCCCAACTACGCCGCCGACTGGTGCGCAGGCGGGCAGAACGCCATCAACATGAGCCTCTCGTCGTCGTGGTCCGCGCCGGGCTTCGGGTTCAATCCCGAGTGCGGCTCGGTGTTCCCGTACGTGATGAGCCAGCCGCGCCGAGATTACGACGCCACCTTTAAGCAGCCATACGAAACTTACCGCTGTCCAGGCACTGGCACGCTCGGTGAAAAGCAGCGCGTGAATTTCAGCGCCAACGGCTGGATGGATCCGGGCAAGCCCTTCGGCGCCGGCGCGGTGCCGCCGCGGGGCGTCATGACCACAACGATCACCGACCCGAGCCGCAAAGTGCTTCTCGTAAATGAAGACCCGAGCCGGATGCTCAACTGCGCTTTCGACCCCGGCACCGCGACTCGCACCAAGGACTTCGTGCAGCACGCCGGCCGCTGCAACGTGGCGTTTCTCGATGGTCACCTGGAAGGCGTGCAGCCCAGGACGCTCCTGCGGATGCAAGGCCTCGACGCGGACATCTACTTCAACTGCGGCAAGTAGGTGTTCTCCCCATCGCGGCTCAGGAATCTCCTGAGTAGACTGCCGGAATTGCAAAGGTGAGATTCCGCAATACCATTGGTTCAGAAACTGGGAACTCGTATGAACACCCATCCGGAAGGGGATTCTTGCACTTTCACCCGGGTTCGTCGCGCCGGCGTTTCGTGCCGTTTTCGAAGGGAACGCTTGCATGCCGGTGGCAGCCGACTGGCCGTGTGGTGTTCGATGGTTCTTGGCGCTCTGGCGGCGTTCATATCGGCATCCGCCGCCGGCCTGGAACTGCTCCCGAAAATCACAACACAACCTCGAATCGTGTCGGCTTCAGCCGGTCGCGAAACGGTCCTGTTCGTTCGCGCTTACGGCGCCGGCCAAATCAAGTTCCAGTGGCTGCGCGACGGCGAAGCTCTGACCGGGGCTGACGAACCGGTGTTGCGGCTCTCTTCAATCTCGGCCGGGCAGGCGGGCGCATATCAGATGGTCGTTTCCAGCCCGTACGGCAAAGCCACTAGCGAAGTTGCGCGCGTGACGGTGGAGTCGGATAATGGGGCCGGATTCACGCCTGCGGGCGTCGTGTCGTGCAACGCCGTGGGCTACGTCAATCTAGCGACGGCGCCGGGCTTGACTCTGGTCATCAATCAGTTGTCCCCGGGTGTCGGGGGCGCAGCAGTGGTGTCCAACGTGCTCGGTTCGTTGCCGGACGGCATGGCCATCTACCAGGTGGCCTCGAACGGATTCACTGCCAATGCGATGTTGAGGGACTGGACCCAGCCGACTGCACCGTTGCCATTCGGAGATATCTTCTTCGTCCGCAACCCGTTCGGTTTCCCGGTCACGGTGACGCTGGTTGGCGAAGTCGCACAGGGCGATTTGCGACAGGCACTGCCCGTTGGCTACAGTGTGGCTGGCTCCTTGGTTCCGCAGGCTGGCCCCGTCGGTAGCGCGCTTCAGATGCCGGTGGCGGCCGGAGATGAGGTTTGGCGATGGGACGCTCAAGCCCAATCCTACCGTGAATTCAGATTTCCAGTGGATGTCTGGCAACCTGAGGAACCGGTGATTTCCATTGTGGAGGCGTTCGTGGTGCGGAAAGAGACGGCGGTGATTTGGCGGCGGTTTTTTACGATTGATTTCGTTGGATCTTGCCCGACGTTTGCACCCCCATTGACTCGCGTGCCGATGTCGTCCACTGCCGGCCAGTTGCACTTTTTCACGTATCATCCGGACCCCGAATTGGGCCGCGTGGAAGGAGCGGGCAGCGACTACTTCGGCCAGTTGTACGCCGGCCTTTCCACCAACGAAAACGAATTGTCGCCCTGCGGTGTCCCGGTGCGTTTCTTCGACGGCGAGCGGGCCGGTTATCTGGATGGAGGCATTGTGACGGCGCCGGGCTTGCCCGCGGGACGTGTCGTCCAGGCACAACTCAGGATTTGGCGCGCGCTCGACGGCGCTTCGTACGAAACGGCGCAGGCGGCGGGCTGCTTCACGGCAAGGTCCGAACTCGTTCCGGCGCGAACGGAAGCCCCGCTGGTGGACGGCCGGCCCGGAAAGCCGCCCCGGCCGGTGAACCAGTTCCGCACGATGCGTCCGCCCCAAGTTCCCTACCTCGTGATCGAGCCTGCGGATTGGGTCGTCCCCATCGGTCAAACGGTTACCCTCTCTGTGGCTGGCGCTGGCGCCGGGGCATTGGGCTTTCAGTGGCGTCACGACGCCGTGGACATCTCGGGCGCCAACGGACCGCAGTTGCAATTGTCCAACGTTGAACGCACCGACGCGGGCGAATACAGTGTCATCGTCAGCAATGGAGCCTGCGCGTCGAGCAGCGCGAACGCCAGGCTGACCGTTTACCAGCCGATCCAGATCCTCGAGCAGCCGGCGGACCTCGACCGAATCGCCGGTGAGATGGCGCGATTCGCGGTGCTCGCCACCGGCGAGCCGCCCCTCACCTACCAGTGGCGCTCGTCCGTGACGGATCCGGCGCTGACGAACCGTCTGCCTGGCGCGAATTCGGCCGCGTTTGTGATCAGCAGCGTCGTTGACCAGACGGAGGGCGATTACTGGGTGGAAGTGCGCTCCCCTTACGAAAGCATCATAAGTTCCCGCGCCCGCCTCAGCGTGACCAACTATCTCCACCTGGCGCTGGACACCCCGACGTGGCTCTACGTCACCAGCGGGGACCGGGCCTGGCAAGCCGCCGGGACGGCCCACCTTGGCCGGTCCAACGCCGCGGTAGCGGGGCCAATCTCATCGCCGGCCAGCGCGTCGATGGAAACGCAGATCGAAGGCCCCGGCGTCCTGACTTTCTGGTGGGCGACCACGGCCCGGCGTTCTGACAACTCGCTTCGGTTTTGGGTCGATGGCGTCCCCAAGGCCAGCCTGTACGACGCGCCCGGATGGGTGCCTGCTTCCGTGGCGCTGACGTCCGGCCCTCACCGGCTCGGGTGGCAATTCCAGTCCTATTATCCCGAGGACCAGGCCGTGACCGCCTGGGTGGACTCCGTGGAAATCCGGGCCGGAGTGGCGCCGGCGATTATGAGCGCTGCGTCCAACTATTGGTTCACGCCGGGTGAGAGAGTGCATCTGAGCGTCGTCGCGACGGGCGATGATCCGCTCCGCTACCAGTGGTTTGCCGGGGCCGATCCGATTCCGTGGGGCACGGGCGACATCTTAGCACTCTGGCCGTCGCAAATCGCTTCGCAGATTCCGTATACCGTGACAGTCAGCAACTATTTCGGCGCCGCCACCAGCGGGCCGATGATGCTCCGGCCCAGGCCGCGCCTGGGAATCGAGACGGCACCGGCTGGCACGTTCCGTCTGGTCTGGCCGCGGGAGGCGTCCGAATTCGCCTTGGAACAAAGCGCCGAATTGACACGTGCCGACTCCTGGAGCGTCGTGACCCAAGCGGTGGTCCTCAATGAAACCAATTGTGCCGTATCGCTGCCGCCTGAACTTGGAACGAACCGCTGGTTTCGGCTGCGTTCGCAGTAGTTCCTTAATGCGTCGCTTCGTTGCGGGCGTCGGCGGCGGCTTGTTCCACTTCCTTCAGTTTGGCGACCTGCCTGTCCATATCCCTCCGGTGGTCCGGCGAGAGATTGGGCACTTTGCGAAACTGGAAATCAATTTGGGATCGAGCAGATCGACTTCGTGGAGCTTGTTGGATGCGGCAAAAGTATTCGTGTGGGCCGCATGCAGTTTTTCCAGGTGCGCCACCCACGCGCGCAGCACGGCGCCATCTTCCCCGCTGGAGCGCGCCGCCCCGGCCCTGATTGCCGCCGCGGCTTGAGGGATTTGATCCCAGGCAGGCAGGTTGTATTGAATCGTGGATTTTGGCGGAGGGATTTCGGCGCGGGGTCGTGGCGGGACAGGCCGCGTCTCGTCCACCTGGCTCGCCCGGATTCTGGCCCGAACCCACTGATCGCGGCTCCAATAAGTCAGGTTGGCGAGCAGGGCGAGACCCAGCAGCAGACCCCCCAGCGCCGGCATTAACACGGCCTTCCGGTCTGCGGACGTGATGCGAATCAACGCCACGGCGCCTATTGCGGAGGCGATCAGGAGCAGGGCGATGGTGAGCAGCGTCAACAAGGCTTGCGCCGATTTCCCTATCACATCCATGCGGCAGACGATGCCACATCACCCGGCGGTCACAGCGATCCAGAAGGACCGTTTGGCCATGCCAGCGGCCAGAGTCGGCTTGGTCCCCTCGTTCATAGCATCGTTCATAGCTGAATGTCGGCAGAGCTTCGGATTCCGTAAGCCTCATGATTTCCCTGATTTGGTCGGAGCGGCTGGGATTTCCCCGGATTTGCCCGGAGCGGGCCCAATAGCCATTACAGCATCGTCCGGCGATGGGCCGATGGATTCCTTCGGGTGCTCCTCGGGCTCCTCGCCGCAACGTACCGCCTGCTTGAACCATTCGTTGAAGTAGTCCGAAAAGACGGCTTTTACCTCCGACTTGGACCGGCCGAGAAACATGAGCAGATCATCCAGTTCGAGCTGCATCTTCTTCTTCCACTTCGCGATCGAGTGTTCCTGCTCCAGCTTCAACCGTTTGCGCTCGAGGCGCAGCCACTGGGCATCCTGGTCGGCCCGCCGCAGCGCCACCACGTCGCCGCACAACGCGCGCAACGTCTTCAAATCCACGCTGCCGCCGGCGGCCTGCCGGACGGCGCGTTTCATGGCCACGGCGTAATGGGCGCTCAGGTATGCGGCCAGCCGGTCCGTGACCGGCGTTTTGGACTCGCGCCCCAACTCGGCCACCTCCTCGCACATCTCGCCCCCCTGTTCCAGCGCCACTCGCTGGGCCAGCCAATCCCGGTAGCCGCCTTTGCGCCACTCCGAAACGTTCTGCTCACGGATGTCGCGCCCCTCGAACTCCGCCTTCACGACGGTCCGCACAGCCGGCAGCGAGTTCAGCCAGTCCACCAGTCCGCGGGCCTTCTCCCCCTCGCGCAAGCGCCGGTTGAGTTCGTCGCGAACCCGGTGCGGCAACCGGGCGATTTTTCCAATGCGGCTCATAATTTCACTTCAGCCGACAATAGGGGCCTGGGCTGCGAGGCTGTTAGCGCCAAACGAGCGAAACGAGCGAAACGAGTGAAAATCGACACGAATTTCACGAATTTGCACGAATCGAGGGACTGGAATTCGCGTTACTTCGTGAAATTCGTGTCCAAAGCTCCACGTTCGGAGTCCAAACAACCCGGAACCCGAAACCTTAAGCCCGGAACTGCGATAGCGGGGGGAGAGGGCCGGGGTGAGGGGGTGCTCCGTCCTTCAAATCCGCAATCCGCAATCCGCAATCCGCAATCCCCTGTATCCCGCTCCCTCTTTTCCTCCGTCGAGAAGTGCTTCGCGCTTGCGGATGCCTGGGCCCGGGTTAAAGTTCCAACCAGCATGAAAACTGTCGAGGCAGTCATCGAACCGACGGGCGAAGTCCGGTTGATCGAACCAGTGCATGTCGCGTCGCCCACGCGCGCGCTGGTAACGATCCTTGAAGAAGCGCCGGACGCTCACGATACTGCCTTGTTAAGCGAAGCGGCGCTGGCCGAAGACTGGAATCGCGCCGAGGAGGACGCCGCATGGGCCTACTTGCAGCCGGGCAAGTCGTCATAGTTCATTTTCCCTTTTCCGATTTGAGCCAGTCCAAGCTGCGCCCCGCCGTGGTCCTGGCGGAGGCCGGCCGCGGTGACTGGCTGCTCTGTCAGATTACCAGCAAGTCCTACGGCGACCCTCGCGGCATTCCAATAGCCGCTGCCGACTTCCTTCATGGCTCCTTGCGCATCACCAGTTTTGCGCGACCGGGCAAGCTCTTCACGGCGCACACAAGTTTGGTAGCCGGACAGATCGGCGCATTGCAGCCGGCAAAGTTTTTGGCCATTCGCGACGCGATCGTCCGGCTGCTTCAATCCGCCCGGTGAGCCAGCCTGCCTTCCGCTTCGCCTGAACCGAACACGAGCCGCTGTCTTTCAAATCCGAAATCCGAAATCCGAAATCCCCTGAATCCTGCTCCCTCGCCCCCATCGGGGGAGAGGGCCGGGGTGAGGGGGTGCGTCATCCTCCAAATCTGCAATCCACAATCCGCAATCGTCTGCGCCCTCCGTTGCAATGCTTCAAGATTTCAACGATTCAACGACGGCAAAAAAGCGTCTTGTTTGCGCGCCGCCGTTTTGCTACAAGCACAATTGATGTCCAAAGGTCTTTCCAAATCGATCGTCGGCTTGTACGCGCTCCTCCTTTGCAGTTTGCTCACCAGGGTCGATTCGACTTGTGCCCAGGGTGCCACCGCCACTTTGCTGACTACCTTCACCAATCCCACTCCGGCGAACAGCCCCGAGTTCGGCCGCTCGGTGGCGGCGGTGGGGAGTGACCGAGTCCTAATTGGCACGCCTGGGGACAGCACGGGCGGGGCAGCGTATCTGTTCAGTACCTACGGCACGTTGCTGGCCAACTTCACCAATCCCACCCCGGCGATCGGCGACGGCTTCGGCTACGCGGTAGCCGCCGTGGGGAACGACCGCGTCCTCATTGGCGCGTGGCAGGACGACACAGGCGCGGAGAATGCGGGGGCAGCGTATCTGTTCAGCACCAACGGAACGTTGCTGACGACCTTCACCAATCCCACCCCGGCAACCGCCGACTGGTTTGGTATCTCGGTGGCGGCGGTGGGGAGCGACCGCGTGCTCATTGGCGCGTATGGTGACGACGCGGGCGCGGTCAACGCCGGGGCAGCGTATCTGTTCAACGCTACGGGCGGATTGCTGACCACCTTCAGCAATCCCACACCGGCTGACTTCGACTGGTTCGGCGTCTCCGTAGCGGCGGTGGGGAGCGACCGCGTGCTCATTGGCGCGCATGCTGATGACACGGGCGCAAGTGATACCGGGGCAGCGTATTTGTTTAGCACCAACGGTACGTTGCTGACCACCTTCACCAATCCCACCCCGGCAACAGGCGACTGGTTCGGCATCTCGGTGACAGCGGTGGGGAGCGACCGCGTGCTTATTGGCGCTCCGTATGATAACACGGGCGCGACGCATGCCGGGGCGGCTTACCTGTTCAGTACCAACGGCACGTTGCTGAACCCTTTCACCAATCCCACACCGGCGTTCGCCGAGTTTTTCGGCTGGTCGGTGGCAGCGATGGGGACGGATAGGGTCCTGATTAACCCGTCGCAGGACTTCGAGAGCGGACCATATCTGTTCAGTACCAACGGCACACTGCTGACGACATTTACTGATCCCACTCCACCGAAAAACCGCTTGTTCGGCATCTCGATGGCGGCGGTGGGGAGTGGCCATGTGCTAATTGGCGCGCCCGGTGAGGACACGGGCGGAGCGAATGCTGGGGCGGCGTATCTCTACGCGATCCAGGGCGGTCTCGCCCTGCCGTCAGCAACGTTGACCGGCACATTCGTGTTCGGCACCGACGCCGGCGGTTCATGTTTCGGAAATGTTCCAAATGTGTGCCCGGTTTGGGACACTAGAACCAATTTGGACTCCGGCACCGGGTACTACAATCTGTGGTTTACCTCAGGAGCACCAGGAAGAATCCCGGACGGTTTGATAGGCCCCTTTCTCAATGGTCCCTCGAACAACCAAGCAAGCATCAATGTGCCGCTCGCTTTCGGTACGAACCGATTCACGGTATTCTTCGGGGATGGCATATCCGCACCATATTACGGACTGAATTTGTTTTTCAACGGGCACGTGAATGCTGATATCTCCTCGTTCGCTCCACCGCGGACGGGCCCAAGCACCCCAGCATTTGCAGTGAACGCATCTGCTAGCACCTTTGGAATGGATGGGACTGGCGTTTTCCCAGTTCCTGCTTCTGGCAGGTTATCCTACACAGATGCCGAGGTAGCAATCACGCTAACTGAGTACTACTTCGCGCTGCCGAACGTGTTCGCCGTAGATAGAACAGCTCCATATTCAGCGAGACCAAATGGTAATGCGGATGCTGTCGTGACGTTCATGTTGATTGTCTCGCCGCCCGAACCTTCGACTGCGTTGAGGCTGAGGATTCCTTGGGACAAACAAGGAGACGTAGGGGTGTCCGAAACGCAATACTGGATTCCCCAGACCTATGACGACCATTTGGATGAAGCCATTTCCGACAATAATTGGAATGAAGCTCGTCGTGCTGTGGATTTTTACTTCGCCAGTCCGCAATCACCCAATGTCTGCACGGAAGGTGCCACGCAGGGCCGAGACAAGAATGTTCGAGCTGCCAATAGTGGTACGGTCTGGCGATCTGGGATTTTGCTGTGCAACTCTCGTGAATATGAAGTGATCAGAATCTCGGGCCAGGATCTCGCTGGCGTAGCGGTAACGACTGAATATATTCACCTGCTGCCAAGTGTTTTGAACGGCCAGACGGTCAGCGCTGGGGATATCATCGGCTCGGTGTCTGACCGCGGCTGCGCTGATCTGCCGCATCTAATGGTGAAGGTCTATCGAGGCGCGCCTACCACGGCAAATCTGCTTCCGTTGGACGATCCGAACGCAGTGACCTTTGAAGGGGGAGTGGTTTTCAGAGGACAACCGCCTTTAGCCTGTGGGGATTGGCTTGATCCGAATCGCTCCCAACTCGGGCGGATTTATCGCGACAGCGCCATGCCACGCGATGCGACACTGCCAACTGTCTCCTGGGTGACACCGCCGCCGGCCAACCTGATCGTCGGGCAATCCTTCACGGTGAGTTGGAGCTACACAGGGAATCCCTCACATCTTAACGTGCACTGGCATCCGACCGATCCCATCAACCTGACCCTGGCGCAGACCGTCCCCAATTCAACGAGCGATTCCAGCGCCCTGACAACGGGCACGTCGCAAACGCTTACTGCACCAACCATTCACCCGGATGGCAGCGCCATCACGAGTCCGACCACAGTCCGTTATGTGGCCCACGCGCGAAATGCGGCGGGGTCTGGTTTCTCTGCCGTAGTGACGGTCACGGTCAGTCCTGCGGCTAGCACGGTCTTGTACGGGATCGATGTGTCTCACTACCAAAATGATGCCGGGCCGATCGACTGGGCCAGCGTAAAGGCATCAGGGAAGTCGTTCGTGTTCGTAAAGGCAAGTGAAGGGACTGACATTCCGGACGGTTGTAACCACAGTCTTCCAGGCTGTCCGATCAGCGACCATACGGTGGAGAATATTCAATGCGCAACCGCAGCTGGCCTCCGTGTCAGTCCTTATCATATAGCCAGTGTGAATGACTCGTCGAGTGCAGGTGCTATTGTCGAAGCACAGTACTTTCTAAGCCGAATCGGAAATTACATCGCCAATGGCTATCTGCCTCCGACATTGGATCTCGAAAGCATGTATGGACTCAACGGCTCGCAACTGTCAGCGTGGGTGAGAGCCTGGCTTCATTACCTCCAGCAGCAGAAGCCGGGCGTGACGCCAATCATCTACACGACTCGCAGCGTCCTTCTAAGTTTGGGGAGCGACCTTCAATCCTACCCTCTTTGGATTGCTGACTATACTGCGTTTGACCCTGCCGCCACTCCTTGCTACCAGGGGACGTGCTGGCCGAACTGGAAGTTCAAGCAATACCGAGACGGTGGCGCTGGGGGTACATGTAGCGGCGTTACAGGCCCTGTTGACATCGATTCATTCAATGGTGACTTCAACGCATTGAATCAGCTTGTCATTCAAACGAGACTCACTGGCGTTGGCGGTGGCGCATTGCAGCCGCCTGCTGGCGGAGAATTTCGGTTCGAGATTCTGGCACCCGCACAGCAACAAGTGGTCATCCAAGCGTCCGATGATCTGATCAACTGGATAGACGTTGACACGGTGACAATCGTCAACGCCAAGGCCATTTTTACCGATCCAAACGCCAACGCTCATTCGAGACGTTTTTACAGATCGAAGCCGTAGAAAGGCGATGCCGCCAGCGAGGGACATGGTCCCAGTGGCGAGGACGGCTTACTCCATCACCCCCGAAGGGGGCGAGTGAATTCAGGGCTGCAGGCCCGCCCTGTTATAGCCTGGGCTGAAGCGAGCATCGCGAGCGGAGGCCCAGGTAGCGTGTCCGGAGAATCCTCCTGAGGCCTGAAAGGCCGGAACAATCTGCTCAACGAGCCCCCTCACCCCCGGTGGGAGGCGAGGGAGGCAGCGGAATTGAAAATTGAAAATTGCCAATTGAGAATTTGCAATTTCGCGACCCCCTCACCCCAGCCCTCTCCCCCGATGGGGGCGAGGGTGTTCAATTCAAGCCAACCCGCACGCGCAGGAACCGCCTCGGCGCCGAATCCGCGGGGACGCCGTCGCGAACCAGCAGGAGCGTCGTCGTGTTTGTTTCGGTGACGAGGCCGGAGGGGCTCCAGGTCGCGGGTTGAACCTCCGGGCTGGCTTCGACCGTGATGGTGATGTCGGTGGCCGACGGATTCTTCGGAACGGTGACGCGCAGGAATCGGTCGGGGCCGATGGTGACCAGGTCGGCGAGGATGGGGCTGGGGTTCGCCACGTTCGGGTTCGTCCCATGCGCGTATTCGCCGAGGTTGTTGAGGCTGTCGCCGTCCGGGTCGGCCGTCGGCGCGGCGTCGGGGTTGGAAGAACCGCCCGCGAAGTTGACGGCTTGCCACGCGGCGAAGGGCGAACTGCCGGTCCCGGTGAAGCTCACGTCGTCGTACGTGCGCGCCAGGCCGTCGTCGGCCCAGAGGCGGAAGGTGAACGGGCCGCTGGTGGTGAAGCTGGCGGTGGTCGTCAGCGCGTTGCTATTCGCAAAGGTGACAGGGCCGGGGACGCTGGCGACAGTCCACTCGCTCACGAAATCCATCGGGAGACCATCGTCCCTGACGGCGCCGGCCAGTGAGACGGGCGAATAGGCGTTCGTCGGCGCAGGACCGGCATTGACGACAGGCGCCTTGTTCAACGGCACGACGCTGAACTTCGTGAAGGTCGCCGTGTTCAGGCCGACGCCGCCGGCATTGTCGCAGTAGAGGCCGCACAGGACGGTGGGCTGGAGAAAGACCGTTTGCGGCTGGCCCAGTTGGACCCACGCGCCCGGCACGCCGTTGTTGTTGGGCGCGTGCAGCGCGGTGATTTGGTTGCCGCGGCGGATGAAGCGCAGCCAGCGCGTGCGCGAGGTGATGCCGTTGAGGCCGCTGGTGCCGCCCTTGGGGTTCGTGCGCCAGACAAAGCTGTTGTAAGAGCCGGTCGGGATGCGCCCCACGAAAGCCATCGGGCCATCGTCCATGCTGTCGCGGACGATGATGCCGCTGCGGGCGCTGCTGGCGCCGCTGGTCGCGTTGGTCAGCAGCGCGGTGAGGATGAAATCGCCGCTGAACTCCCGCCCCCAGAACATCCCGGAACCGTCGAGGCTGCCCTGGCCTGCAACCGTGTAGAGGTCATTCAAGGCGTCGTAAGCGTAAGTGCCCGTTTGGGTGCCGGCGCCAAAATCCTCGGCCAGCTCGGCGGTCCCGGACGGCGCGGGCGTGAGCGCGAGGCTGTCGAAGACCGCCGTCGCGAGCACCGTGTCACTGCCGCTGTCGGCGGCGAGTGAATAGTCGGCTGTGGCGTCCATCGTGATGTTCACATTGGTGCTGACTTGCGTCCACGGCCCTGGAGCGCCGGAGCTGTTGGTGGCATAGAAGGCGGACACCGTCCCGGCGGCGGCGTTGCGGTCGAGGCGCAGCCAGAGCGGGAGATTCAAATTGGGCACGCTTACGGAGAAATCGGTCGTGTTGCCCACGAGACGCGGCCGGAAGCGCAGCGTGCGCGTCGAAGCCTGGTACACGAGCGCGCCGCGGCGGGCGTAACGGTGCAGCGAATCGCGCACGCTCAAGCCGGCCTCGGCGGTCGCCGGGCCGGTGACCGACACGACGCGCGCCACCAGCGAGCCGTCGCCCGTGATTTGCCGCGTGACGGCGTGGGCGCGATCGGAGTTGCTCGTGAAACCCGTGCCGCCCGCGGCCAGGACCCAGTTGCTGCCCGAGGCCCCGGAGAATCCGCGGGCCGTGGGCGGGCCGACGTCCGTGGAAAGCCATTCCGCAGGCGCCAGCGCATTGGTGGGGCCGATGTTCACGGCAATCTGGTCGCTGGCGCTGAATTGTCCGTCGCTCACGCTCACGCGCACCAGATACGTGCCGGGCGCGGAAAAGGTGGCGGGCGTGCTCGCGCCGTTGGTCGCGCCGAATGCCACGGTGCCGGGACCGGCGAGCTGCGTCCACGAATACGCCAGGGGCTGCGGGAAACCGTCGTCCTCGGCCGTTGCGGCGAACTCGACACCGTTGCTCGAAGCCACCATGACGCCCTGCGCGCCGGGCGAACTGATGAAGACCGTCGGCGGAATGTCGTTGTCGTAGAGAATCACGCTGGCGTAACCGTCCCCGCCAATGTCGTAAGCGCCAGCAGTGATTTGAACCAACACGGTTTCGGGGCCTTCGGTGACCGAATCGTTCACGGGGATGATGCTGATGCTGCGCGACTCCTGCCCGGCCAAAAGCGCGAAGCTTGTGATGGTCGAGGGCGAAGTCGTGAAGTCGATGCCGCTGCTGGCGGTGCCGGAGACGGTAAGGTTCACGGTAAGCCCGGCGTTTGTTGCGCCGGAGCGCGTGACGGTGAGTGTGCCATTGGTGCCGCCTTCGATGGCGGTCGCGCCCGTGGCCGTGATGGTGACGACGTTTCGGTCGTCGTCGGCGATAAAGTTCGTGACGGCAAATGGCGTGCCGACGACGTAGCCGGCGCCAGGCGCCACGCCAATGAAGGCCATTTCCATACCCTCCGCCAACGCATCCTGCACCGGGTTGAGTGTGAGCGTGACGCTGGCCGCGCCGGCCGGGATGACCGAGGAGGCATCGATGCCCGAGTAATCAATTCCCGGCGTGGCAGTGCCGGTTCGCGAAAGGTTTACTGTGAGCGGGGCATTGGTGCTGCCGGTCCGAGTGAGTGTGACCAGCGCTGTGTCGCCGGTCTCAGCGGCGTTTGTGTCCGTCGAAGAGATGGACACGACGGGCGCGTCGTCGTCCAGGATCGTGAATGTCTGGTTGGTGAGCGATCCCAGGAGCGCGCCATCCGGGTTGCTGAGGGCGATGAGGATGGTTTCCGATGGCTCGAGGGTCGAGTCGTCGAGCAACTGGAGCGGAAGTGTCTTCACGGTGTCGCCGGGCGCAAAGTTCAGCGTGCCGGTCGAGGCCGTGAAGTCACTGCCGTCCGTCGCGGTGCCAGCGGTGATGGCGTAGTCCACGCTGACGGGCGCGGTCGCAGGGACGCTCAAGGCCACGGGCACCTGCACGATGCCGCTGGCTTCGGGCGCGGCGCTGGTCGCCGAAGCGAACCCGACGAACGGCAGCGGAGGCGGCGCGTCATCGTCCACGATGACGAACGTGAACTGCGAGAGGGCGCCCAGGCGGGCGTTATTCGGGTTGCGCAGGACAATCATCAACGGTTCGTCGCGTTCGGGGATGGAGTCGTTGACGATGGCCAGCGGGATGTTTTGTGTGGTGCTGCCGGGTGGAAAGGTGAGCACGCCGGGCGCGAGCGTGTAGTCGATGCCCGCGCCGTTGGCGAGCGTAAGCGTCGTATTGCGCCAGACCAATTGCGGGGCGGCGCCCGGCGGGCCGCCAAGGAACACGCTGCGGGCGTGCCGGCCGGTGTTCTCGCGCATCATCACGCCGGCCTGCGGCGTGCCCGCGTTGCTCTGCATTGAAGTCACGCGCGCGCTCAGCGTGAAGTCGCCACTGACCGGCGCGGAGACGAAATAGCAATCATCACTGGTGCCGTTCACGCCGTCCGCGGAGCCGCTCACCGTGTAAGCGCCGCCCGCCTCGCTGTCCGTACCTTGAATCGCCGTGAAGCCGACGGTGCGCCCGAGCAGCGCCGGAAGCGGGCCAGGCGTGAGCGTGACGTTGTCGAGGGTCGCCGTCGCCAGCGCGCCTTCGCTCTGCGCACTGACCGCGAGGCCGGCCAATACTTCGGGGCCGAACGCCAGGTCGAGGCTCGGTCCCACCGGCGTCCAGACCGCGCCGTCGCCCGATTGGTAAGCTCGAACCACGTTTCCGGTCCGCTGCAAGCGCACCCAAAGCGGCGCGCCCGCGAACACGTTCACCTTCGCCTCCGTCCCGCCGACGGCGGTGCGGTAATGATACTCGAAGCCGCTGGCTGGCGTCGCCGCCATGTAGCCGCGGCGGACGTTGTTTGCCATGCTTTCGCGGATCATCACGCCGGCGGTCGCGCCCGCCGCCGTGTTCTGCTGCGAGACGACCCGGGCGGTGATCGTGCAGTTGGTCGAGTTGCTGATCGGCCACCAGGTGAAATAGCCCTGGTCGGTCGTGGCCTCGACGTTGTCGCCGGCGCCCGCAACAGTGTACACGCTGCCGGCGACGCTGGCGCTGCCGGCCAACGCGGTGGTGCCGATGTTCGCGCCCGTGCGGGCGCCTTGCGTGCCGCCGGGCTGGAGGCCCGTGATGGTGACGTTGTCGAAGACACTCGTGCACAGGAGACTGACGTTGAAGGAGCAGACGTAAAGTCCGGCAAGATAGCTGGCGCTCGGCAAGGCGACGGCTTGCGTGCTCACGGCCGTCCAAGCGACACCGTCGGGCGAGAAGGAGCCGATGATGTTATTGCCGATGCGTTCGCAGCGCACCCAGTATGGCAAAAGCGCCGCGGTGCCGCTGGCTGTGCTGCTGGCGCGCGAGCCAGTGTCCACCAAGTAATCGACCGTGACTTCGCTCGCCGCCGCGGCGCTGAGGGTGACCGGGATATTCACCGTGCCGGCACTTTCGAGCGCGGTGGCGCTGGTCGTAGGAAAGCCCACTTGCACGGCGGGCAGTTCGTCGTCGCTCAAATACATCGTCGCGGCGGGACCGCGGCTGTACGGGCCGGGCGCAAGCGTGAGCGTGACGGTCTCCGTTCCTTCTGCCAGCGCGTCATTGATCGGGGTAATGGGAATGTCGACGCCGAGCGCGCCCACGGCGATGTTCGTCGTGCCGGAGCGGAACACATAGTCCGTGCCGTTCACGGCGGTGCCGGAGAGCGTGTAATTGACCGTGATCGCTCCCACGGTGCTGCCAGTGCGCGAAATGTAAAAGGGGGCGCCGGCGCCGTTTTCGGCGATCGTCGGCGGGTAATTGTTCACGTGCGCGTCCACGAACAGCGTTGGCTGCTCGTTGTCGATCATCCAAATCGTCGCGCTGCCGCTCGGCGCGAAGACCTGATACCCCGCCGCAGGCGTGATCGTGAGCGTGATGGTTTCGAGTTCCTCAGCCAGCGCGTCATTGATGGGCGTGACGGTGACCTCGACCGTGTTCACGCCGTTGCCGGGGATGCTCACGCTGCCGGGCAGCGCGTTGAAGTCGCTGCCGCTTGTGGCGGTGCCCGTGATGGTATAGTTGACCGTCACGCTGCCGGCCACGGAGCCTTTGAGCGAAAAACGAAACCGGCCCACCGTGCCGCCTTCGACGGCGTTGTCCACGCCCAGCACCTCGACGTACGGCGGGTCGCCCGCGTCGATGATCGTGGCGCTGGCCGTGTTCGGATTACCGAGGCGGTAATTGGTCGGGCCGGCGCCGAGTTGAATCTCGACGTTTTCCGGCCCTTCGCCCAGGCCGTCCCAGCGCGGCACGATGGTGACCGCGCTGCTGGATTCACCGGCGGGAATGACAAGCACACCGGGCAACGCTTCGTAATCAACCCCGTGCAGCGCGGTGGCCACGGTGCCGCCGATGGCGCCCGCCATCGCATAATAGACCGTGAGCGGCTGCGAAATGTCGCCACTGCGCGTGACCAGGAACGTCGCGGTGTCCGCAATGACGCCAGGCACGCTGAGGTCGCGCTCGGTGGCGACCGGGTCGCTGGCCGTGACCGTCACCACCTGCACGTCGTCATCCACTATGGAGACGGTGGCGCTGCTGGCGATCGGATCGGCCAGGAGCATCGCGCTGTTGGCGATGCGGAGGGTGACGGTCTCGAGCGGTTCGGACAGGGCGTCATCGGTGCTGAGGATGTTGAGCGTGGCGGACGCGGCGCCGATCGGGATGAGTTGCGTTCCGCTCAGCGCGTTGAAATCGAGCCCGCTCGTGGCCGTGCCACTGACGCTGTAGGGCACGCTCAGCGCGGCGGCGGTCGATCCGGACCGCGTGAAGACCACGGTCGCGGGCGATGCCGAGCCTTCGACCGTTTTGGCTTCGCCGACGACGAGGCTGACCTTGGGCAACGTGGTATCGTTGTCGTTCACCACAACCATTGCGCGGGCCAGGCCGTCGGCGAGATAGCCGACGCCGGGGGCGAGTTCGAGAATGACGGTCTCGGGGCCTTCGGCGGCGGTGTCGTTCACGGGCGTGACGTTCACGACGAGCGTGTCGGCGTCCGCTGGAAAGGTGAGCGTGCTGAAGCCTTGCGAGCCGGCGACCGGCGCGGGCGACAGTGTGTAATCCGTCGTGAGCGTGGCACTGCCGCTGGGCGGGAGGATGCTCACCGTGAGAGGCTGCGAGGCATCGCCGCTGCGCGTGAGGGTGAACTGCGCCGGCACGCCGGGCGTGGCCTCGTTGCACGCGGGCGTGGTCGCCACGAGCTTGACCCGCGGCGCCGCGGCGGCTTCGAAGTCCGCACCGTCGAAACTCGGGGCGACCGCGACGCTGTTGTTGAACAACTCGGTGAACGAGTAGCCGTAGAGCAGCGGCGTCAGGATATAAGTGAAGTTGGTCAGGTTCGGGATTGTGTAACGGCCGTCGCTGTCGGTCATCACGCCGTTGGCGCCGTTGGCGTTCACCGTCACGTTCGCGAGGCCCTGCCCGTTAAGTGTGACGCGGCCGCTGATGGTGGATCGGCCGCCGCCGTTGCCCACAGTGATGAGGAGATTGCGCGTGGCGCTGCCCCCCTTCATGTCGCTGGCCGTGCATGTCACGACGTAATTGCCCGCGGCCGGGAACGCGCGCGTGATGACCGGCGCGTTGGGCGAAATGGTGCGGTAATTCGGATCGCCGAAGTGCTGCCACGAATAGGCGAGCCCGTCGCCGTCGGGGTCGCCGGCGGTCGCAGTGAAGGTGACGGGCGCGTTCAACGGCACAACGACGGCGGAGGCGGCGAGCGCCAGGGCGGGCGGCCGATTCGACGGGAACTCGCCGAGGTTCACGACCACATCGACGCTCTTGGGTTCGCCGGCCGTGGCGGGGTTCACGGCGACGGTCGTCAGGTAAATCCCCGCTTCGGTGTCGGCGAAAGTGCGTCCGCGGCTGATGGGCGAGTCGTCCTTGCCGAAGGGCGAGCCGGGCGTGGTGTCGATGAGCTGCCAGTTGCTGCCGCCGGCGCCGGGAAACCGCCAGCCGAGGATGAGCCCGTAGTCAGCCCAGGTGCGCGTGGCATGGCCGGTGTAAAGACCGCGCAATTCGCCCCAGTAGGTGCGGAGGTTGTCCTTGCGAATCTTGAGCGCGAAACGTTTTGAGGCGTCGAGAATGGGTTGGTCTTGCGCGTAGATTCGGTAGAGGCCGCTGGCAGTAATCTCCGTGACGAAATCATTGGGCAGCCAGCGAATCTGGTTTTTGGCCTGGACGTTGTAATGGCCGTACGGCAGGCCGATGCCGCCCATCACGTCCCAGTGGCCACCGTATTCGCCGTTGGAACCGGCGCCGATGGCGCTAGTGCCGGCGGTGTCCCAGAAGTTGGCGTGCGCCAGGCCGAAGGAGTGGCCGATTTCGTGCGCGGTCACGTCCACACCGTCACCGTAAATCCAGACGCTGTCGCCGCCGCCGTAGCCGCCCGCGGGCCGGGCGCCGCCGCGCAGGCGGACGACCACACAATCGAACTCGTCGTCGTCGAAGCCCAGCTTCCGGGCTTCGGCGCGCGCGTGCGAATGTTCGAGGCCCAGGCCGTCGATGGTGCCGCCGTTCGAGGTGTCCTTCTGGATGTACCAGGCTTCGTTGTGCGGGAGCCTGATGGGCGGCGTGACGGTGGTCAGCAACGTCAGCTTGCCGTAGCTGGCCTTGGCGTAATGGTCGCCCACGTCGCGCATGAGTTGGTAGAGCACGGACTCGCTGGAAGGCGTGTCGTTCTGATCCGCGAAGGTCATCGGGATAACGAGCACCTTGACGTTGCCAATGGAAGGCGTGGGCGCGGCGGGCAGGATGCCGGTGAACGCGCTCGGTCCGCCGGTGCCGCCCTCGGCCTGGATGAGCGTCTCCCTGTAAACGATCGCGTGCGCGCCGTTGCAGAGATAAATGATTTCGCCGAACGCCTCGATGGCCGGCGTCTCCTCGGTGATGGCCTGGCCGGTGGTGGATTCGTCGGGCAGCGAAGTGTTTCCCGAGACCGGGCACACGGCGACGGCCGGCTTGGCAGGGTCGGGCAACTCGCCGACTTCGAGCTGGCGAATTGGGTCTTCATGAACGGCGAACTCGCGGTCAATCGCGATGCCGTTGAGCGACGCGCCCGCAAGCCACCGCACCGATTCCGTGCGCCGTCCGTACACATAGGCTTGATAGGTCGGGCCCGCGGAAAACTCGGCGATGCGCACTGTCGGCGCCGGCGAAGCGTTGTCCGCCCCGACGCCTTGATACACCCTTAGCGCCGCGCGTCCGCTCACGCGCTCCTCGAGCAACCCGACGACTTCCGCCGGAAGCTGTTGCCGCACCGTCATCGGAACCGCCTCATTCAGGGCACGCCGCGGATTGTCCTTGATAAGTTGCTTGAGCGCGGGCCGCCGCGCTTCCGCGAACCCGAAACCTTCAGCCGTCATCGCGGCGCGGCCGGCGGGTGAAGCGTTCACGTAATCGGCGCTCCAATGGCGGAAGGCAGCGAGCGGTTCAGCCGCATCGATCGAAGGTCGGGAGTGCGGCTGATTCTGGACCTTCAAATCTGCTCCGGACCT
>WNGA01000572.1_pt1 | contig 55290 bp, 59 predicted proteins | sample 5400061 | NCBI WGS metagenome assembly WNGA01 (sample SAMN13153366, study PRJNA577476) | soil metagenome | isolation source: 100 cm soil or saprolite under grassland replicate 2 | place: USA:California | collected 2016-06-15
TCATGGCATCACGCGCCGTCGCGCTCGACGACTGGCAGCGGCTCGCTCGGCGCAAGCTCGCCGAGCTCGATGACCAGATCGCCAAGGCCCAGACCGCCCGCGAGGCCATCGATCACGCGCTGCGCTGCCCACACGAAGACATCCTCGAATGCCCCAACTTCGCCAGCGTCATCGCCGCCCGCCTCACCGGTCAACCGCTCCACCAAGCCCACCCGCACTACTAGCCATTGCACACCGCGCCCGACGCGCGGCCACGCGTCGACCTTCGACTTCAACATTCCGGGGAGGGAGGGGTCGGGGGTCGTCCGCGGCGGGGGCGTTCCTCCAGGCCGGCCAGGCGCTGGAGACGACTTCCCGGCGGGTGTCCAGCCGCGCGGCGATCTCGTCGTTGTCCAGGCCGTCTGCGGCCATGAGCACGATCCTGGCCCGGATCACGTCTCGATACGGCAACGTATAGCGACGGGCTTGCGCTTCCAGGACTTCCCGCTCCTGTTGACTGAGCCCGATGACGTGTGGGCTTTTCCTGGGCACAGCTTCCCCCTTTCAGGGGAACCGTACCTCCAATCGAGCCTCAGCCTACGTTACTGTACTTGTGCAGCCGAATACTTAGTCGCGCAGGCTCGCCGGCAGCTTCACGTGCGCCGGGGTCAGCTCGGTGACCGAGCGCACCCCGAGCAGGCGCAGCGTCCGTGTGATCTCGGAGGTCAGGATGTCCACGGCGCGCTGGACTCCGCGCTCGCCGCCGGCCATGAGCCCGTACAGGTAGGCTCGCCCGATCAGGGTCGCGGTCGCGCCGTGCGCCATGGCGGCGACGATGTCGCCGCCGTTGAGGATCCCCGTGTCCAGGTACACCTCGACGCTGTCGCCGACGGCGTCGACCACATCGGGCAGCACGCCGAGCGGTACCGGCGCCCTGTCCAGCTGGCGGCCGCCATGGTTGGACAGGATGATCCCGTCGGCACCGTGCTCCACGACCATGCGGGCGTCCTCGACGCTCTGGATGCCCTTGACGATGAGCGGCCCGTCCCACAGCTCGCGCAGCCACGACAGATGCTCCAGCGACAGGGTGGGATCGAAGATCTCGTCGATCAGCTCGGCCACCGTGCCGCCCCAGTTCCTCAGCGACGCGAAGGTCAGCGGCTCGGTCGTGAGCAGGTTGACCCACCACGCGGGGTGCATCGCGCCGTCGGCGAGGGTGCGCAGCGTCAGGGCCGGCGGAATGGTCAGCCCGTTGCGCACGTCCCGGAGCCGTGCGCCGCCCACCGGGGTGTCGACGGTGAGGACGACGGCCTCGTAGCCGTGCTCCTTGGCGCGGAGCACGAGGTCCTTCCCGGCGGCACGGTCCTTCCACACGTAGAGCTGGAACCACCGCCGGGCTTCGGGAGCGGTCGCGGCGACGTCCTCGATGGAGGTCGTGCCCATCGTGGACAGGGCGTAGGGAATGCCGGCGCGCTCCGCGACGCGGGCCACCGCACGCTCGCCCTGGTGATGCATCATGCGGGTGAAACCCGTTGGGGCGAGCAGGAACGGCAGCTCCGATCGACGGCCGAGCACATCGACCCCCAGGTCGACCGTGGCCACGTCCCGCAGCGCGTTCGGGTGGAACTCCACGTTGGCGAACGCCTCGCGCGCCCGGCGTAGGCTCAGCTCGCCGTCGGCGGCGCCATCGGTGTAGTCGAACACCGCCCGTGGTGTCCGGCGCCGCGCTTTCTCCCGGAGATCGCCGATGGTGTGGGCCGTGGCCAACCGGCGTTCAGTGGGAGACAGCGGCAGCCGCCGGAACCTGAGCACTTGGCGCAGCTCCGCGGGCCGGGGCAGTCGTCTTGTCGTCACGGGGCTCCCTTGCCGCGTGTTCCTCCCGGGCACATTCTCCCCGCCAGCGGAGCCTCGCTGCAATGCGGCGGCCGCGTCAGGATCCGCCCGGCCGGGCCCACGGGCCGACGCCGCCGACGCGTGTCGGCGTGACCCGCGGCACGTAGCCGGGCGGCGCCCCGCCAGCCCGGGCGTCACCGTCAGGCCCGCGGGGTATTGTCAGCCCGATGCCGAGCCGGGCGAGCCCCGAACGGCCACGGCCACCACCGCCGATGAGGAGGGACAGGGACGCCGATGGAGATCGCGAACGGACACCAGGGGCCCTACCAGGCGGGCGACGCGCCCAGGTTCACCGGGCGGGTGTGGCTCAGCCCGGGACTGTCGGCGCCCGATGGCACCGCGACGATGGTCGTGCACTTCTCTGCCGGCGCCAGGACCCACTGGCACACCCATCCGGGCGGGCAGGTGCTGTTCGGCGTGAGCGGCCGCGGCCGGGTGCGGTCACGGGGCGGGACGGGCCACGTGCTCGTGCCCGGGGACGTCGTCTACATCCCGCCGGACGAGTGGCACTACCACGGCGGCGGGCCGGACAGCCCGATGGCGCATCTCTCGGTGAGCATCGGTGGCCTGGCCCAGTGGGGCGACCCGGTGACCGGCGAGGAGTACGCCGAGGGTTTCTAGCGGGCGGATCGGCCGTTTGGGGCTGGTCACCGACCGGCCTGGACGGGCGCTGGACGGCTCGCCGGCTCGGTGGGCTCGCGGAGGGTCGGTTCAGTGGGCTCGCGCACGGTCGGCTCGCCGGTGGCCACGGCGGGAACCGACGGCGGCGCGGCGAGCAGGCCGAGCGCCAGACCCGCCAAGGTGGCGAGGACGACGGTCCCGGACCACAGCTCCAGCGACCAGTCGAGCCCATAGCCCAGGGCGACGAGCGCGAAATAGGGCAGCCACAGCGCGACCGGCACCGCCGCCGCGGTGACGCGCACGGCCTGGGGCGCTGGGCCCACGGTCGCAGCCGCCACAGCAGCACATCGGTCACCAGGCCGCCGATCAGGCCGGCCAGCACCGGCAGGCCCTGCTCGAACTCGAAGACCGCGCCGCTCAGCGTGGCGACGGTGGCGAACAGGACGGTTGCCGTCCCCGGCGGCGGGCGCCAGCGGCGCATCAGCAGCAGTAGCGGGACCAGCAGCACCCCGGTGGTGACGAGGATGGCGGCGATCCCCCGCTGGCCGGCGAGCACCGCGGCGCGGCCGGCCGGCACGTTGGGCGTGAACGGGGACAGGTAGATCAGGAAGAACGCCGCGCTCATCGCGGTGGCCGTGGCCGAGAGCAGCACCGGCAGGAAGGCGCGGAAGCCGGGGAACGCCCCCACCCCCGGCGCCGCCCAGGCGGAGCGCCACGGCGTCGTCAGGACGAGCGACCCGCCCACCAGCAGCACCAGGTGCGGCGGGCTCACCAGCGCCTCGATGTCGGCCTCGATCCCGAAGACGGATCGGCAAGGGCAAGCGCGAGCGATAACCGGCGATCACCGCTCGACTCCCTGGTCGAGCACCGGCTTCACGTCCACGATGGGCGTCCCGTCCAGCGCCTCGAGATTCCGCACCCGCATCCTCGTGCCATCGATCGAGACGATGGCCACCCGGTGCAGCCCGATCGGGTTCGGCCGATCGGGCGACCGCGTGCTGAACACCCCCTGCCGCGGCCTTGCCGGATCCCCTCGAGGGTGGACGACCAGCACGTCGCGACGCGCGCGATCCAGCCACGTCAGCACGATGACGTCGGTGCCGGCCCGCAGGTCACGGAGCCCTTCCCGCACCCCCTGCTCGAACACCAGCCAGGCATCGGGCGATCCCTCGTCGCCCTGCATCGGAGCCTTGTCGCGGTCGACGAGCGAAGATTCGACCCATCCGATTGGCTCCACGACATACTGGCTGTCGGCCAAGAGCCTCCCCTCCAGTGACCGTCAGGAAGGAGCAGCGATCGCCAGCGCCACCGGCGCCGCCGCGAGCGGCTCCTTCCGGTGAAGACTACCTCGACTGCACCACGCGGACCTGGTTGCCCCAGGGGTCGCGGAACGCCGAGGAGGTGCCGGGCCGGAGGGACGGGCGTCATCGCGCCAGGTATCGCGGCGGCGCGTCCCGCCCGCCAACGCGGCGCCAGCTCAGGACGGGATGGTGACGCGGCCGGCCCGGCGCTCGCCGTCGAGCGCGCGAAGGGCCTGTGTCAGGGTGCTCACGTGAATCTCGCGCTCGCCTCGGTCCCACATCAGCTCGAGCGCGTCCAGCAGCGCCCTGGCCACGCCGGGCAGCGACTGCGCGGCGCGCAGGCTGGGGTAGGTGTGGCCGGCGCTGCGGGCCGGGTTGACGCGCGCCATCAGGTCGACGAGCGCCAGATAGTGATCGATGAAGGAGCATTCAGCCTCGGTCAGCGCCGGCAGGCGGGGAGCGTCCTGTCGCATTCGCTCACCCCCGGGCGCCGGACGTGTCGCCGGCGACCGCGCTGAGGGTCGGGACGACCTGATGGCTGGACAGGACATCGTCGACCAGCCCGTACTCCAACGCCTGCTGGGCGTCCAGGATGAAATCCCGATCGGTGTCGCCGGTGATCCGCCCGATCGGCTGCCCCGTGTGCCGGGCCAGGATCTCGTTGACCAGCGCCCGCATGCGCAGGATCTCGCGCGCCTGGATGTCGATGTCGGCCGACTGGCCCTGCGCGCCGCCTGACGGCTGGTGCAGCAGGACCGTCGAGTGCGGCAGCGCGAACCGCTTGCCGGTGGCCCCGCCGGCCAGGATGACCGCGGCGGCCGAGGCCGCGAAGCCAAGGCAGGTGGTGGACACCTCGGAGCGGATGTACTGCATCGTGTCGTAGATGCCGAGCAGGGCCGTGACGGAGCCGCCAGGCGAATTGATGTAGAGGTTGATGTCCTTGTCCGGGTCCTCGCTCTCGAGGTAGAGGAGCTGCGCCATGATGAGGTTGGCGCTGGTGTCGTCGACCGGGGTGCCGAGGAAGACGATCCGGCCGCTGAGCAGCCGGGAGTACAGGTCGAAGGACCGCTCGCCACGACTGGTCTGCTCGACGACGACGGGCACCAGGTTGGACATCTTTGCCTCCCGCTCTCTCGGTCGCGACTGCCCTTTTGAGACAGTGCCACCTCCAGGCGCGTCATTGAGCGATTTCCGCTGCTGGCGGAGGTCGCTCCGAGCGGGTGTCGTCAGCTTGGCGGCGGCCTGTGGCTGGCCGAGCGGGGCGCGATGCTGCGGGTCTGCGTCGGCGTGGTCGTCACCGGCCGCCCGAGCGCGCCGCCCCGCAGCCACTGGTTCCAGGGCATCTGCCAGAAGCCGTAGCCGTTGTCCCAGGCCAGCTCGCGGTCGGTGCCGGTCACGGTGACGACGTCGCCGCTCTGCGAGATGTCGTAGAACCAGCGCGCGAACTCAGGCGACGCGTTGACGCAGCCGTGGCTCACGTTGACGCTTCCCTGCGCCCACACCGACCACGGCGCCGAGTGGACGTACTCGCCGCTGGAGGAGATCTGCACCGCCTCGTACACGGTCAGCTTGTAGTACCGGGGGTCGGCCGGGTCGGTGACGCCCATCCACTCGGACGTCATGACGACCGGGCTGGCCTTGCGCATCACCGCGTGCACGCCGTTGGTCGTCGTGAACATCCACGAGCCGCCCCTGCCCGCGCTGATGCCGACGCTGCGCACCCGTTTGCCGTTGCGGGTCACGGTCATGCGGTGGTTCTTGACGTCGACCCGGCTGACGTTGGAGTCGCCGATCCGGAACCGCACCGTGTGGTCCTGTGCGCCGTAGACGTCCTTTGCGGCCCGCACCCCCGCCAGGTGCGCGATGAACGTGACCTGCTGGCGCGGCCGCCAGTAGGTCCTGGTGCGGAAGATGAGCTGCTGGTCGGTGAGCCACCGCCAGGCGCCCTGGACGGGCCGGGCCGTGCGCACCTCGAGCGCGCGCTCGACTCGGTCCTTGTTGCGCACCTCGCGGTCGAAGCTCACGACGATGGGCATGCCGATCCCGACCGCCTCATCGGGGCTGGGCGTGACGTCGCTGACCGCGATCGTCTGCGACGCCCGCAGGGTGGTGAAGGTGCTGGAGGCCGTGGCGGTGCCGCCGTTGCGGCCGGTGGCGGTCGCGCGCACCACGTACGACCTGCCCGGTGTCAGCGTCCACCGCGTCCGCCAGCTCGTGCGGTCGGGCGACAGCGCACCGGGAACGCTGCTCTCCTTGCTGGACGACACGACGACGTCACCGAGCGTGCCGTCCGCCACGTTCACCACGACACCGAGGTCGGGCCGCACGTCCGCGGCGCCGTCGCGCGGGGTGATCGCCAGCCGCGCGGCGCCCGCATCGACCCGGCCCGGCGCGGCGCTCCCGGTGGGGCCAGGCGTGCCGGCCTCCGCCTCGGCGTCGTGCGACGCCCGCGAGTCGACTACCGTGCTCGACGCCGTGAGCAGCAACGCCGTCCCGACCAGAGCGACGATCTTTCCGGCCAGGCCCAGTTCCCTCATGCCCAAGCTCACCCGCACCGCTTGACCTCCACCGGCCCCACCAGAGGCCTCACGGCATTCAGACGTCGTGTGATGCTAACGCCGGAAGGGACACAACGATTCAATCGTTGCCCACATCGCAACCAAGCCGAGATCAGCTCCCGGTCAGCATCCGCTCGGCGGCGGCGCCGATCGCGGCGAACGCCAGCTCGGGCGGCAGCGGCCGGCCGACGTGGAAGCCCTGCACGGTGTCGCAGCCGAGCCGGCGAAGGCCGTCGAGCTGCTCGGCGGTCTCAACGCCCTCGGCGACCACACGCAGTCCCAGCGTGCGGGCCAGGCTGACGATCAGGCCGACGACGGCCTCGTCCTCGGGATCACCGCCGAAACCGGCGACGAAGGAGCGGTCGATCTTCAGCTGCTCGATCGGGAAGCGCCGCAGGTGGGCCAGGGACGAGTAGCCGGTGCCGAAGTCGTCGATGGCCAGGTGGACGCCGACCCGTCGGAGCTCCGCCAGCGTGCCACCGGCTATCTCAGCGTCGGCCATGACGGTGCTCTCGGTGATCTCGAGCCACAGCGCGCCGGCCGGCAGGCCTCCCGCAGCACCCATTCCCCGAGCGGCACGATGACGCCGGTCTCCTCCGCCATGGGGATGAACTCGTCGCCGGCCAGCCGGCCGATGGTGTCGGCTCGTCGCACCGACTGGCGCAGGCGGTTGGCCACCGTCTGCAGGACCTCGTCGCCGGCCTCGTGACCAACGGAGTCGTTGATCGGCTTGAACCGATCCAGATCGACGAACAGCACCGCCATCAGGCTCGACGTCCGCTCCAGCCGCCACAGCCCTTGCTGGAGGCGGTCGAGGATGAGCGCCCGGTTGGGGAGCCCGGTGAGGCTTGTCTATGCGGTGCCCTGTCTATGTCGGCACGTTCGCCCCTGGTGTGAAAGGCGCTCGCCACCGCTGCGGCCGCGGCGGTCCCTGGAGACTTCGCCGACGGCAGGCCGCGCCGGGAGCTGCTTGACAGGCCCGCATCGGTGCGCGAGATCCTGACCAGTGAGGCTCCAAGACCCTGCGACAGGTAGAGGAGAATGCCGGCCACGATGAGCAGCCTGCCGATCGGCGACTACGCCCTGCTCTCTGACTGCCACTCGGCGGCGCTGGTGAGCCGGGCGGGCTCCGTGGACTGGCTGTGCTTTGCACGCTTCGACGCGCCGGCGGTGCTCGCCCGCATCCTCGACGAGGATGGTGGTTATTTCTCGATCCGGCCGGCCGGCGACTTTCAGGTCAGCCGCGCCTACGTCATCCAGACCATGGCGCTGGAGACCACCTTCACGACGGCGACCGGCACGGCGGTCCTGACCGACGCCATGGCGGTCGGCCGCAACGACCGCGGCCACGAGCTCGGGGCGGGCTCGCCCGGGGTGCTGCTGCGCCGCCTGGCGTGCACCGCCGGGGAGGTCCAGATCGAGGTCAGCTATGCGCCGCGGCCCGAGTACGGCCTGATCCACCCGATCCTGGAGGCAGTCCCGGGCGGCCTGGCCGCGCGGGGCGGCGCCGACCGGCTGCTGCTGTCCGCGCCGGTGGGCTTGCACGTCGACGGCGCCACCGCCACCGCCCGCCTGTGCCTCGCCGCGGGCCAGGCGGCCGGCTTCGCGCTGCGCCACGGGTACCTGTGGAACCCGCCCCTTGCCATCTGGGACGCCGACAAGATCGCCGCCCGCCTGGACGACACCGTGGAGGGGTGGCGCTCCTGGTCGGCCATGCACCAGAGCTACGAGGGCCCGTGGAGGGACCTGGTCCACCACTCCGGCAGGGTGCTGCAGGCGCTCACCTTCGAGCCGACCGGCGCGATCGTCGCCGCGCCCACCACCTCACTGCCGGAGACTGTCGGCGGCGAGCGCAACTGGGACTACCGCTACACCTGGGTGCGCGACGCCAGCCTCACCATGGAGGCGCTGTGGGTCGCCGCCTGCCCCGACGAGGCCAACAGGTTCTTCGGCTTCCTCGCCTCGGCCGCCGCCTCCCAGCTGCTGCGCGGGGTCGACCTGCAGATCATGTTCGGCATCGGCGGCGAGCGGGATCTCAGCGAGCGGGAGCTGCCCCATCTCCGGGGCTGGCGGGGCAGCCGGCCGGTGCGGGTCGGCAACGGCGCCTGGGGCCAGCGCCAGCTCGACGTGTACGGCGAGCTGCTGGGCGCGGCCCAGCGGCTGGTCGAGCAACTGGGCGAGCTCTCCCCGGTCACCCGCCGGTTCCTTGCCGCCGCGGCCGATACGGCCGCCAGCCGCTGGAAGGAAAAGGACCACGGCATCTGGGAGATCCGCGGCGAGCCGCGCGACTTCCTGTACTCCAAGCTGATGTGCTGGGTGGCGCTGGACCGCGCGATCGCCCTGGCGGCCCTGCTCGACGCCCAGGATCGGGTGCGCGGCTGGGCCGCCACGCGCGACGAGATCCGCGCCGCCATCCTGGAGCACGGCTGGAGCGAGCGTGCCGGCGCCTTCACCCAGGCCTTCGGCAGCGACGACCTGGACGCGTCCAGCCTGATGCTGGTGATCACCGGCTTCCTGCCGGGGGACGACCCCCGCATGGAGGCGACCATCGACGCCATCGCGGAGCGCCTCACCGACCAGCGCGGCCTGGTCTACCGCTACCTGGCCCACGACGGCCTGGAGGGCGAGGAGGGCACCTTCCTGCTGTGCACCTTCTGGCTGGCACAGGCGCAGGCGCTGGCCGGCGAGCTGGACGAGGCCAGGGCGACCTTCGAGCGGGCGGTGGCGGCGATCAACGACGTCGGCCTGCTGGCCGAGGAGGTCGACGCCGGCGGCGTCGAGATGATCGGCAACTTCCCGCAGGCGTTCAGCCACATCGGCCTGATCAACGCCGCCTGGGTCATCTCGCAGGCCGAGTCCGCGGCGCCGGGCGTGCTGACCAGCGGTGCCGACGAGTAGATTCCAGACGACGACACCGTCCGAGCAGGCGGGAGCGACGCCGATGCGGTATCGACAGCTGGGACTATCTGGTCTGCGGATCTCCGTGCTGACCATGGGCACGATGACCTTCGGGGGCAGAGGAGGGTTCTGGATGCCGGGGTCAACCTGATCGACACCGGCCATCAGGCCGATCGCCCCGCTGATGAGCGTGCTGAGCTGCTCGTCGGTCTCCTCGGTGTGCGTGAAGAACCGGATCAGCAGCTGCAGCACCATCTCATAGGCGAGCCCGGCGAGCTCGGCGACGTGGTGGGTCAGCGGATAGGTGACGATCGGCTGGGGGGCGGTGATGTCGAACGGCTGGCGGGTGTAGGCGGGCAGCACCGGTCGGGCGGGCTCGAACGACGGGTCACGGCGCCGCAGTGACTGGTACTCCTCCCAGATGCCGAGGAACCTGCCGTAGTGGGCCGGGCGCCAGTCGCCGCGGGCGCCCTCGCCCTGCTCGATGATCTCTTCCACGGCCGCAAGCGCCGACGCGAGGTCGGTGACCGCGACGAGCTGCGGCCAGCGGAGCAGCTCCGGCGTTGCCTGGGCCCGGGGAGAGCCCACGAAGACAGCCCGCTCGCCGAGCCGCTCGGTGAGGCCGCGCAGCCCATCGGGCGATGCCCCGGTACAGGTGCCCGACGGTGGCGAACTCCTGTCCACGCGGCAGCAGCTCGTCGGCCTCCACCGGCTCGCGCGGGGGGGCGGTGGGGACGAATCCCTTGGCGTCCTGGCGTTCCATCCCTTCGGGCCGCTCCAGGTACAGGAAGTGCCGCAGGGCCCGCTCGCCGAACGGCAGCAGGTCCAGCTGCAGCCCGGAGGGGAAATACCCGGAGCGCTGCGGGAAGTTCGGCCGGCCCAGGGCGGGAGCGGCGCCGATTGCCGTCATCAGGTTGGCGACCAGCGCCAGGTGCAGCATCTCCTCCACGGCGATGCCGCGCACCGTCTTGCGCCACCGGCCCACGGCCTCGGCCTGGTCCTCGGTCAGCCCCTCGCCGGTACTGTCTTTGAGACTGATCTCCGCGAAGAGGTACTGGCACATGATCATGTGCTCGAGCTGGGCGGCCTCGGCGAGCAGCCACCACAGGTGCTCGCGGTGCGCCACGACGATCCTGGGCTCAGCCATGGCGCCATTGTCGGCGCATGATTTTCTGACCACAAGCAGCGCGCGGGAGGCGATCCCATGGATGACCAGCGGCGACCGGATCGGTCGCGATCCGCCGGACTGATGAGCAGCCAGCGGGTCGGGGCGTTCAGCGATGGAGTCTTCGCCATCGCCATCACACTGCTCGTCCTCGACCTCGGCGTCCCCCCTCGCGAGGAATTGCGGGAGGGTGGGCTTGCCGCGGCCCTCGCTCACCAGTGGCCGTCGTATCTGGCCTACCTGGTCAGCTTCCTGATCATCGGGATCATCTGGGTCAACCACCACACCGTCTTCGACAAGGTTCGCTTCGTCGACCGCCCCGTCCTGTTCGCCAACCTCGCCGTGCTGCTGACGACCTCCGTGATCCCGTTCCCCACCCACCTGCTGGCCGAATACCTCACCGCCGGCAGCGACGCACACACCGCCGCGGCCGTCTACAGCGCGACGATGCTCGCCATGGGCCTGGCCTACAGCGGGCTGTGGCTCGCGATCACCCGGGACGCGGCGCTGCTGCACGAGCACATCGACGCCGCCACCAGCCGGGCGGCGCTGCGCCGCTTCGGGCTCGGCAATGTCTTCTACCTCGCCACCATCGGGCTGGCCTTCGTCAGCGCGATCGCCACCCTGGCCGTGCACGGCGCGCTGGCGATCTACTACTGCTTCGACCAGCTCCCCACCTCGCGTCGGGCCGGCGAGACCGCCGAGCGTGCCGGCACGCCCGATTGAGGATGCTCTCGCCCGCACGACACGGCCGACGGGGTTGTGACCCGGGATCGGAATGCACCGGCCCTCCACGCCGTTTGTAGGTGGACACGCCCGCGCCCCGCCTGGACCGGGTGGAGATGCACCAGGAGGACCGATGACCCGTTACGTCGTCGCCGGCGACGCCGGTGGCAACCCCACCTCGGCCACCTGCACCCACCTGGATACGGTGGCTGAGGTGACCCCGTCGACAACCAAGGGCTGCGAGGACTGCCTGCGCGAGGGCACCCGCTGGGTCCACCTGCGAGAGTGCCTGGCGTGCGGGCACGTGGGCTGCTGCGACAACTCCCCCCGCCGGCACGCCACCGCGCACTGGCAGGGTGAGCATCACCCGATCATCCGCTCGCTGGAGCCGGATGAGGTCTGGGCGTGGTGCTACCCGGACGAGCTGTTCCTGCTTCCCGAGGGCGCGGCATGACCACCGCGACGCACGCCAGCCACCGGGTGGCCCGAGACCATTGCCTGGCCTCCGGCCGCGTGGTCGACGTCCCCACCGGCACCGCCCGCTACGGCCGGATGTTCCCCGACCTTGCGCCGTTGCGGATCGAGGCCGACGTGCTGATCCGCGCCGGCGACGCCGGTGGCGTCTGCGACGCCGCGGCGGCGCTGGCCGAGCTTGCTCGGGACGGCGACGACGGCCGCGAAGCCGCGGGCTGGCCCTTCCTCGGGCAGCTGGTCGCGCATGACATCACCGCCGACCGCTCGCCCGTGGCGCCACACGCCGACGTCGCCGCGCTCCGCAACGCCCGTTCCCCCAAGCTCGACCTGGAGATGGTCTACGGCGACGGGCCGGTGGGGGCTCCCTACCTGTACGACATCCGAGACCCGGCCAAGCTGCTCACCGGGGACGACGGCCACGACCTGCCGCGCAACGCGCAGGGCGTCGCGCTCATCGGCGACCCGCGAAACGACGTGCACCTGTTCGCGGCGTCGCTGCACCTTGCCCTGCTGCACGCTCACAACGGACTGGTCGACCGGCTGCGCTCTGACGGGGTCGCCGAAGCGGACCTCTACGACGCGGCACGCGGGACACTGACCTGGCACTACCAGTGGGTGGTCGTCCACGACTTCCTGCCCCGGATCGTCGGGCGGGACCTCGTCGAGCAGGTTCTCGGTCAAGGCGGACGCTGGTTCTCGCCGGCCCCCGGCGAGGCCTTCATCCCGCTGGAGTTCGCCGATGCCGCCTATCGCTACGGCCACGGCCAGATCCGCCACGGCTACCAGCTCACCCCCGACGGTCCCGAGTATCAGCTCTTCCCGGACCTCGTCGGCTTCGGGCCCATCCACCCCGAGCACCGCCTGTCCTGGCAGCGGCTGTTCGACCTGCCCGGACGCCCGCCGGCGCAGCGGGCCAAGCGCCTGGACGGCAGGCTGGCGGCCAGCCTCATCGGCCTGCCGCACCAGGTCACCGGCGACCTCGACGTGGCGGCGTACCGCTCGCTGGCCGTCCGTGACCTGCTGCGGGGCGAGGCCACCGGCCTGCCGGCCGGCGAATCGGTCGCCGAGCGCCTCGGGGTCCCGGTCCTCACCCGCGACGAGGTGGGCGCCGACTGGCCTGGCGGCACGCCGCTGTGGTTCTACGTCCTGAAGGAGGCCGAGCACCGGGGTGAGGGTCACCAGCTCGGACCCGTCGGCGGCCGCATCGTCGCCGAGGTGCTCATCGGGCTGATCCGCGCCGATCAGGGCTCCTACCTGGCGATCGACCCGTCGTGGCGGCCGACCCTCCCGCGCCACGAGCGCGAGCTCGGCCTGGCGGACCTGCTCGTGTTCGCCGAGCGGGGCGATGGCCGTCCGGTCACCGCGCCGGCTTGACGCTCTGGGAGCGAGCGCAGGCGCCACCGGGCGGCCTGCCTGACCGCCGGCTGGCTCGAAGATCATCGGCTGCCGAGCACGTGGGCGCTCAGCCAGTCGTTACGGAACGCGCCCCGCGGATCGAGCCGGTCGACCAGGCGGACGAAGTCGGGCAGGCGCTCGTACACGCGGGCGATGGCCGCGGCGTCCGCGAGGAACACCTTGCCCCAGTGCGGGCGCGCGTCGAACGGGGCCAGCGCGGCCTCGACCTCGACGAGCACGCGCTCGACAGCGCGCTGCTCCAGAGTCCACGTGAAATGGATGGCGATCGTGTCGCGTCCGTACTGCGGGCTCATCCACAACTGGTCGGCGGCCACGCTGCGGATCTCGGCTACCTGCAGCACGGGTCGGAGCCGGTCGCCCAGCGAGCGCATCGCCTTGATCGCCGCGGCGGCGTGCCGGCGCGGCATCAGGTACTCCGACTGGATCTCCTGGCCGCTGCTGGGTGTGAAGCCCATGCGGAAGTGCGGAAGGCGGTCCGACCACAGGCCGGGCACGCCCAACTGCGGCGAGGAGTTGACGGGGTCCAGACCCAGGATCGGATGCCGCTCGACGGTCGCGGCGATCGCGCCGAACAGCTCACCGCGAACCGGCTCCGGCGCGTCGGTCACCCGGGTCTTCACCCGTACCTGGTCGACCGCCTCACCCCAGCGCGTGAACACGCTCACGCTGTAGCCCGCGGCGGTGATCGCATCGAAGTTCTCTATCAGCGCATCCCAGGCGAGGCCTTCGAACACGCGCTGCCGCACCTGGTAGGCGGGCTCGATATCCAGGGTGATGCGCGTGACCGCGCCGAGCGCGCCGAGCCCGACCACCAGGCCGTTGAAGTCGGCGTCACCCCTGGAGGCGGTGAGGATCTCGCCGGAGGACGTGACCATCTCCAGCCCCCCAACCGCTGTCGCGAGGCTGCCGGTGGCGTCGCCGGACCCGTGGGTGCCGGTCGCGACCGCGCCGGCCACCGAGATGTGGGGCAGCGACGCCAGGTTGGCCAGGGCCATTCCCTCAGGGGCCAGCGCCTCGGCAAGCTGGCCGTACCTCAGGCCCGCCATCAAGGAGACCGTGCCCGCCGCGCGGTCGACGACGACGTCCGCGGGCAGGCCGTCGAGGGTGAGCAGCTCCGAGGAGTCGGCGATCCCGTTGAAGGAATGCCGCGAGCCGAGCACGCGCACCCGGGGTGCGTTGACGACGATCTCCCGCACCTGCTCCACGTTCGACGGCCGGTGCAGCTTGTGGGCCCGGTAGGTGTAGTTGCCGGCCCAGTTCGCCTCGCTCACCCGACCAACACTAGCCGAAGCAGCGCCCGCTCGGCCACTTGCTCCCGCCTTGGCCACCAAGGGCTCGCCCCGCGGTCGGCCACCGCCCTCGGACCTGCCGCTCGGCGCCTTACAGGGTGAGGTGCGCCCCGGTGTCGGGGTTGAACAGATGCATCTTGCGGGGGTCGAACCACACTTCCAGCTTCTGGCCCTCGCGGGCTCTGCTGGCCGGGTCCAGGCGGGCGACGATCTGCTCGCCGGCGCCCGGGACGTCGCTGGAGCCCGCGTCGGCCGCCAGCTCCTCGAGCTCCTTCGCGGTGGCTCGGGCCCCTTGGATATGGAAGTAGGCATACAGGTCGGAGCCGACCGACTCCAGCACGTCGACGTCCGCGGAGAAGGTGAGGCCATCGCTCTTCTGGTCGCCGACGAGCGCGGCGTCTTTGAAGTGCTCCGGCCGCAGCCCCATGATCACGGTGCGGCCCGTGCCGGACCGCTCGACCTTGTCGCGGATCTCGGCGGGCAGCGCGATGTCGCCGAGGGGTGTGCGCAGCTGGCCGTCGTCCAGCGTGGCGGGCAGGAAGTTCATCGACGGCGAGCCGATAAAGCCGGCGACGAACAGGTTGCGCGGCTGCTGGTACAGCTCCTCTGGGGTACCGACCTGCTGGATGACGCCGGCGCGCATGACCGCGACGCGGTCGCCGAGCGTCAGCGCCTCGGTCTGGTCGTGGGTGACGTAGACCATGGTGGTGCCGAGCTGGTTCTGGATGCGTGACACGGTGGTGCGCATCTGCACGCGCAGCTTGGCGTCCAGGTTGCTCAGTGGCTCGTCCATGAGGAACGCCTGCGGGCTGCGGACGATCGCCCGGCCCATGGCGACCCGCTGGCGCTGCCCGCCGGACAGGTTGGCCGGCTTGCGGTCCAGGAATTGGGTGAGCTCCAGCAGCCGCGCCGCCTCGTTGACTTTCCGGTCGATCTCGGCCTTATCAACCTTGGCGAGCTTGAGCGCGAAGGCCATGTTGTCCCGCACCGTCATATGCGGGTACAGGGCATAGTTCTGGAACACCATGGCGATGTCGCGGTCCTTGGGCGCGAGCTGGTTGACCACCCGGTCGCCGATGCGCAGCTGGCCCTCGGTGATGTCCTCCAGCCCGGCGATCATGTTCAGGCAGGTCGACTTCCCGCAGCCGGACGGGCCGACGAGGATGACGAACTCACCGTCGTCGATGTTCAGGTTGGCGTCGTTGACCGCAACGGTGCCGTCCGGGAACCGCTTGGTGACATGGTCCAAAACGATGCCGGCCATGGCCTGCTCCTAACCTTTCACCGCGCCGGAGGTCAGCCCGGCCACGATCCGACGCTGGAAGAAGAACACAAAGACAATGATCGGGATGGTGATGATCACCCCGGCGGCGGCGATCGAGCCGACCGGGGTCTCGAACTGCGAGGCGCCGGAGAAGAACGCGATCGCGGCGGGCACGGTCCGCGAGGCATTGGTCGAGGTGAGCGAGATCGCGAACACGAAGTCGTTCCAGCAGAAGATGAACACCAGGATCGCGGTGGTCACCATGCCCGGAGCGGCCAGCGGCAAGATCACCCGCATGAACGCCTGGAACGGGGTGGCGCCGTCGACTCTGGCGGCCTTCTCCAGGTCCCACGGGATCTCCCGGAAGAACGCCGACAGGGTGTAGATCGTCAGCGGCAGCGAGAACGTCAGGTAGGGGATGACCAGCCCCGGCCAGGTGTCGAACAGGCCGAGCTGGCGCCACAGGTTGAACAGCGGGCTCACCAGCGAGATGGCCGGGAACATCGCGATCAGCAAGGTGGTCGCCACGAGCGCGCCCTTGCCGGGGAAGCGCAGCCGCGCGATCGCGTAGGCGGCCATCGACCCGACCACGACGGCCAGGAACGTGGCGATCAGGGCGATGCCGATGGAGTTGCCCAGCGCCCGGGTGAACAGGGACGTGTCGAAGATCCCGCGATAGTTCTGCAGCGTCCACTTGCGCGGGAAGAACGTCCCGTCGCTGATGGTGCTGGGGTCCTTGAAGGACAGCGAGGCGATCCACAGGACCGGCACGATCGCCACGATGATGATGATCGTGTTGAGGATCGCCCACTGGGCCTTGCCGCGGGTGCTGGTGTTCATCGGCGGGCCACCTCCTGGCCGGGCGCGGCCGTCCCGAAGCCCTTGACGAAGATGAAGGCGATGATCGCCACCGCGACGAAGATGAGCACCGAGATCGTGGAGCCGACCCCCAGGTTCAGCGCGGTGAACAGGTTGTCGTAGCCCAGGATCGACACCGAGCGGGTGTTGTTCGCGCCGGCGGTCAGGATGAAGATATTGTCGAAGATCCGGAAGGCGTCCAGGGTGCGGAACAGCACCGCGACCAGGATCGCCGGCTTCATCAGCGGCAGCATGATCTGGGTGAAGCGCTGCCATGCGGTCGCGCCGTCGACCTTGGCCGCCCGCAGCAGCTCGTCGGGCACCAGCGACACCCCGGCCAGCAGCAGCAGCGCCATGAACGGCGTCGTCTTCCAGATCTCGGCGAGGATGATGATGCCGATCGCCGGCCACTGCTTGGTCAGCGGCGCGCTGCCCGACGGCAACAGGTTGGCGAGGTAGCCGGTGCCGGGCGTCCACGCGTACTGCCAAGAGTAGGCGGCGACCACGGTGACGATCCCATAGGGGATCAGGATCGCGGTGCGGACCGCGCCGCGGCCGACCAGCGCCCAGCGCATGATCAGCGCCAGCCCCATGCCCAGCACCAACTCGATGGCCAACGACACCACCGTGATGACCATGGTGACCCAGAACGCCGTCCACCACAGGCTGTCAGTCAGGACGGTGGCGTAGTTCGAGAGCCCCACGAACTCCTGCCGGGCGGGGAACCGCAGGTCGTAGCGCTGCAGCGACAGGTAGATGGCATAGCCGATGGGGTAGGCGGTCACCGCCACCATCACGATGACCGCGGGGGCGCACAGCAGCCAGCCGAGCCGCCGCTCGGCGCGGGCGCCCTCCGACAGCGGAGGCTTGGCTCGCCGGCGTCGTGGTCGGACCTCGGGAGGTGCCTGGGGCGCCTCGGACGTGTCGGGACGGGCCGTCATGGGATCAGCCCCCTGGATTCGATGGCGTCCTGCAGCTTGGTGCGCAGCTCGTCGAGCCTGCCGGGGCCCGCCGAGGACGGCGGGTGCAGGGTGGTCTGGATGGCGATGGACACCGACTGGTAGGCGGGGGTCTTCGGCCTGACGCCGCCACGCTGCAGGGAGGCCAGGATCTCATCGGCGAACGGGTAGCCGCCCCTGACCAGCCTCGGGTCCTGGTAGAGGCTCGCCAGGGTCGGCGGCAGACCACCATCGATTGCGTTGCGGAGCTGGTTCTGGCGGTTGCGCAGGCACACGATCGCGTCGAACGCCTGGTCCTTGTGCCTCGAGTAGGCACTGACCGCGAGGTCGATGCCGCCGACCGGCGGCCGCGACGGCGTGGCCGCGTCGACCCTTGGGTACTCCACCCAGCCGATCTGCTTGGCCAGGTCGGGCGCGTTCTGCTGCGCGGACGGGTAGATGAACGGATAGTTGATCTGGAACGCGGCGGAGCCAGACTCGAAGGCGAGCCGGGCCTGGTCCTCCATGGTCACCGACAGCGACGGGTCGGCCGCCGGCGAGCGGGCCATCCTGCCGATGACGGAGACGGCCTGCGCGGCCGGCGGGCCGAGGATGACCCGCTGGCCGTCGTCGGAGAGGATCTGCCCGCCCGCCGACAGGATCATCGCGTTGATCCACACCGTGTAGCCCTCATAGGAGGCGCCCTGGATCTCGATGTAGTGGGGCTTGCCCTGGCGGGCGAGGCTCTCGGCCTGGTCGATCATCTCGCTCCAGGTCTTGGGTGGGTTGGGGACCAGGTCCTTGCGGTACCACAGCAGCTGGGTGTTGCTGTTGAACGGCGCGGCCACGAGCTGATCCTTCCAGGTCGCGGTGTCCAGCGCGGCCCGCACCACGTCCTGCTCGACCTGCCGCCGCCGCTCGCCGGTCCAGTTCTGGATCCAGCCCGCCTCGGCGAACTCGGCCTCCCAGACCACGTCCAGGCCGAGGATGTCCAGCGAGCTGTCCTTGGCGGCGCTGCGCCGGACCAGCTGCTGGCGCTGCCCGTCCGCGGCCGTCGGCAGCTCCTGGATCTTGATGTCGTACGCACCGCCAGAGGCGGCCGAGCAGCTGGCCGCGGCGTTCTGAAAGCTGCCGGACGGCTCGTGGAAGACGTACCAGTTCAGGGTCGGCGTGCCACCCGTGCCGCCGCCGTCACCACCGCACGCCGCCAGCAGCGACGCGACGGCCACCACGATCAGCCCGCGGCGCCATCCTCCGATGCCTCTCATGTCCGCTCCATTGGCACCTCGGCTCTCGTTCAAGCTTGGGATACCCAGGGCCGACGCGGCCATGCAGTCGCTGGCAACCTGGAAGGTGTTGCCCGACACCAGACCCATGAGGAGCTGGCACATGGCCGACCGACCATCCGTGACCGCAAGCGCCGCCGGGACCATCGGGATCGGCGGTGACCTCACCGTGAACCGGATGGGCTTCGGCGCCATGCGGATCACCGGGAGGGGCATCTGGGGCGAACCACCGGACCGCGAGGCGGCCAAGGCAGTGCTGCGCCGCGCCGTCGAGCTCGACGTCAATTTCATCGACACCGCCGACTCCTACGGCCCGCATGTCAGCGAGACGCTGATCGCCGAGGCGCTGTCCCCCTACCCTGACGACCTGGTGATCGCCACCAAGGGCGGCCATGACCGGCCGGGGCCAGGGCAGTGGCGGCCCAACGGCCGGCCAGAGCACCTGAGGGAGGCCTGCGAGGGCAGTCTCCGGCGCCTGAGGCTGGAGCAGATCCCGCTGTACCAGTTGCACCGCCCCGACCCCGAGGTGCCGTTGGAGGAGTCCATCGGCGCGCTGGTCGAGCTACGCGAGCAGGGCAAGATCCGCCACCTCGGCCTGTCCAACGTCAACGAGGCCCAGCTGCGGCGGGCGCAGCGCCTCACCCCGGTCGTCTCCATCCAGAACCGCTACAACCTGGGCGACCGTGGCTCCGAGCCGCTGATCGACCTGTGCGAGCAGGAAAAGCTGGTCTTCCTCCCGTGGGCGCCGATCCAGGACCTCGAGAGCAACACCGCCCTGCGGGAGATCGCCGGACGCCACGGCGCCACCGCGAGGCAGGTGGTCCTGGCCTGGCTGCTGGCCCGCTCCCCCGCCATGCTCCCGATCCCCGGCACCGGCACCGTGGCGCACCTCGAGGACAACGTCGCCGCCGCCGGCCTCCGGCTGAGCGCCGAGGAGGTCGACATCCTCGGCGAAGGCTAGGGCCAATGCCGGTCAGATAGGCGGGGAAGCACCCGTCCTGACCTGGGCAAACGTCGTGTGTTTGCACGGCGGGGTCGTCGTAACTGACCGGCATTGAGGCTAGGGCCGGCGTCGCCGGCGTTCCGGCCGGCGATGCCGGCTCGGCTCAGCCGCCTTCGGCCTCCTCCAGGTCGATCCAGCCATGCTCGTGCCGCGGCGGCACATCGCGGGCGCACAGCTCTGAGCACAGGCACGGCCCCTCGGACTCGACCATCGTGCACACCCAGTAGCAGTCGGTCCCGTCATGCTCGGGGAAGTGCATCTGGCGGTGATGGCCGCACCACGGGCACAGCTCGATCGGCCGCACGGTGTGTGCCTGCCGTGCTGGATCGGAGCCGGACGCGTCCATGACGCCCGAAGCATATCGAACTGACGTTCGCTCGCCTATGACCTCGCCGGCGAGTCATCCGCGACCTCCTCATCGGGATGCGAGGGGCGGTGACCCGGTCGCGGCGGACTGCCAGGACGACCCGCTTGGCCGGCTACAGCGGGGCGGTGAGCTCCAGCGCGACGCCGTCGGGGTCCTTGAACGGCAGCACCGCGATGCCGAACGGCGGCAGGTCGGTGATGCCGCCGTGCTCGACGCCGCGCTCCTCGAAGGCCTGTGCCGCCGCCGCCAGCTCGGCCTTGGAGGCCACGCCGAAGCTCAGGTGGTCAAGCCCGCAGCGGAACGGGTCGAAGCGGTCGCCGGCGCGGGCGCTGTCCACCGGACGCAGCCCGATGAGCGTGTCGCCGTTGACCATGACGATGCCGTCCTGCAGTGCCTCCGCGGTCAGGTCGTGGTGGGGATCGTCGGCCGGTGGCGGGGCGTCCATGGCGATCTGGAACCCGAGCAGGTCGGTGTAGAACGCTCGGGATCGCTCCACATCGGTGACCGTCAGCCGGAGGTGGTGGATCTGGCCGAGGGATAGCGGGACTGCCATCGGAGCGCCTCCTGGTGCGGGGGTGGATCGCGAACCATGATCGTCGCACCCCGTGCCGTCATGCCGCGATCGCGGGTCGCCCGGTGAAGCTGGCGACCTCTTCGACCACCATGGCCACCCGGAGCAGTTCGTGGTCGCCGCCGATCCGCCCCACCAGCGAGGCCCCGACCGGCAGCCCATCGACCAGCCCGACGGGCACGGACACGACTGGCGAACCGGAGCAGTTGAAGGCGCCGGGCAGGGCGGTCAGTGCCACTTGGACTCCCATCTCGCTACCGTCGCCGAGCCGGACCACCCGGCTGGCGCGCTCCGGCGCCACCACCGGAATCGTCGGCAGCAGCAGAGCGTCTCGCCCGTCGAGCAGCTTCTCGACCAAGGTGACGAAGCGACCGCGGTAGCGCAGCCCGGCCAGGTACTCGGTGGCGAGGGCGCTCTGGCCGAGCCGAATGGCCGCCAGCACGCGGGAACCGTAGCCCTCCTCTCCAGTCTCGGCGAGGAGGCGGGCGTGGGCCGCGGCCATCTCGGGCAGGACGATCGTGGCCACCGCCGACCTCGCGGCGTGCAATGGCAGCTCCACCTCGTCGATCCGCGCGCCGCCCGTCTCCAGCCGCTCGCAGAGCCGGTCAAGCGCCTCGCTCACCGGCGGGTCCACTACCGCAAGGTCCTCGCCCACCACGCGCCCAAGGCGGAGCGGGCCGGCTGGCGCGGGCGCCGGCGGCGACACGCCGGACATGATCTCGAAGAGCAGGGCGGCCTCGGACACGCCGGCCGCGATGGGGCCGATGTGGTCACAGGACCAGGACAACGGCTGCACGCCGGCGGCCGGCACGGCGCCGTAGGTCGGCTTGAACCCCACGACACCGCAGCAGGCAGCGGGAATGCGGATGGAGCCGGCGGTGTCGCTGCCCACCGCGAAATCGACCAGCCCGGCGGCCACCGCCGCGGCCGAGCCGCCGCTGGACCCACCCGGGATGCGGGTCTCGTCCCAGGGGTTCACCGTGCCGGGGGTGAGCACGCCATAGGCGAACTCGTGCGTGCGGGTCTTACCGATGACCACCACGCCGGCACGGCGCAGCCGCTCCACGATGGGCGCGTCCAGCTCCGCCCGGTTCGCCACCAGCTTCGGCGACCCCGCCGCGGTGACCACGCCCGCGACGTCGACCAGGTCCTTGACCGCCACGGGCACGCCGTGCAGCGGCCCCCGTACCTTCCCAGCCGCCCGCTCGGCGTCCCTGACCGCGGCCTCAGCCCGTGCCTGCTCCGGGAGCACCGCGACGAACGCGCCGAGCCGCTCGTCGAGCGTCTCGATGCGCCTGAGGGCCGCCTCCACCATGACGGCGCTGGACGTCACCCGGACCTCGCCGCCGTGGTCGGGTCGGTGTAGGGCGGGTCGCCGGGCACAAGCTCAGCCATTCGCGCCAGCGCCGCGACCCGAGCCAGGTGGACGGCCAGCTCACCTTCCATCCGCTCCCGCTCCCGCGGGTCGGCAGGCGGCTCCATCCCAGCGGCGGCCAGCCGCGCCCGCAGCGCCTCAGCGATCTCCATGGTGGAATGCTATCGAGGCCCGGCCCCGGCGCGAGCGTTCCTCGGAGAGGCGACGGCGTGAGGGCGTGCCGTCCGTCGTGTAAGATGCGAACATGTGTTCGAGTCAGGTACGGCGATGATCCTGCACGCCGACCTCGACGCGTTCTACGCGTCGGTCGAGCAACGAGACGATCCTCGCCTGCGCGGGCGCCCCGTGATCGTCGGGGCGGGGGTGGTGCTCGCGGCCAGCTACGAGGCCAAGGCGTACGGCGTCCGCACGGCGATGGGCGGAGTGCAGGCCCACCGGCTGTGCCCGCAGGCGATCGTGGTCCAGCCCCGGATGTCTGCCTACGCCGAGGCGAGCAAGGCGGCGTTCGAGGTGTTCGAACACACCACACCGCTGGTCGAGGGACTGTCCATCGACGAGGCATTCCTGGACGTCGGCGGCCTGCGGCGGGTCTCCGGCACCGCCGCCGAGATCGCCGTGCGGTTGCGGCGCGACGTCCTGGAGCGGGTCGGCCTGCCCATCACGGTCGGGGTGGCCAGGACCAAGTTCCTCGCCAAGGTGGCCAGCGGCGTGGCCAAGCCCGACGGTCTGCTGGTGGTGCCACCCGACGGCGAGCTGGCGTTCCTGCACCCGCTGCCGGTCGAACGGCTGTGGGGCGTCGGGCGGGTCACCGCCAACAAGCTCCACGACCGGGGAATCACCACCGTCGGCCAGGTCGCCCAGCTCGGCGAGACGACGCTGGTCTCCATGCTCGGGCGGGCGTCGGGCCGGCACCTGCACGCGCTGGCCCACAACCGCGATCCCCGGCCGGTGCAGGTCGGCCGCCGTCGACGCTCGATCGGGGCGCAGCGCGCGCTCGGCCGTGCCCCGAGATCAGCCGATGCCATCGACGCCGTCGTCGTCGCGCTCGTCGACCGCGTCACCCGCCGACTGCGGGCAGCCCGGCGGGTGTGCCGCACCGTCGTGCTCCGGATGCGCTTCGACGACTTCTCGCGAGCGACCCGCTCCCACACGCTGCCTGAGGCGACCGCACAGACCCACACGATCCTCGCCACGGCGAGGTGGCTGCTGACGACGGCCATGCCGATGATCGACAGCCAGGGCCTGACGCTCGTCGGCGTGGCGCTGGGCAACCTCGACAACGACGGCGCCATCCAGCTCACGCTGCCGCTCGATCGTCACAGCGGCAGCGCCCTGGACGAGGTGGTTGACAACGTGCGCGACCGGTTCGGGTCGGCCGCCGTCACCCGGGCCGTGCTGCTCGGCCGCGACCAGGGCCTGTCGGTGCCACTTCTCCCCGACTGAGCCACCGCCTCAGCCGCGGCGTCGCGCCGGCGGGCTCACGTCTCCTGGCCACGCCCTTCAGCGACGACGCCAGACCGTTCCCCGGCGCTCGTACTCGAGTTGCTGTTCGACGGCCACGGCGAGCTCGGCGCCGAGCTCGCGTTCCAGCAGCCAGAGCGCAAGGTCCAGCCCGGAGGTCACGCCGCCGGAGGTGATCAGGTCCCCATCGTCGACGACCCTGGCATCGACCAGTCGGCCGCCGGCGCCGTCCAGGTCCTGGAGAGCTGACCGGTGGGTCGTGCAGGGCCGGCCCTTGGTCAGCCCGGCGGCGCTCAGCAGCATCGCGCCGCTGCACACCGACGCCATGATGAGCCCAGGGCGCGGGGCCGCTCCCAGCGTGGCGGGAAGCTCCCCGCGCTGTATCTCCGCCCACACCCCCTGATCACTTCGGTCTCCGTAGCCGCCGCCGGGGACCACCACGACGTCGGCTGACTGGGGTGACAGGCCGGCGTTCACGATGAGCTCAGTCCCGTGGCGAGCGACCATCGCGCCGACTGGACCGGCGGTGACCAGCAGCGGCTCGACCTCCGCGCCCAGCCTCCGGGCGTAGGCGAGGACCTCGTAGGGGCCCAGGGCGTCCAGTTCCTCCACGCCAGAGAACATCACGATCTGCACCCGCATCCGCGGCCTCCTCCATCGGCGGGACGGCACGCCCGCGCCGGCGCACCGCTGTCGCTCACCATCTTCACAGCCGCGGCGCGGGCCGGTGAGTGGCAAGAACGTCAATAATGGTTATGATCTGGCCATGCACGTCGTGGCGGTCCTGGCCCTCGATACGACCGTAGCCTTCGATCTGGCAGTGCCCTGCCAGGTCTTCGCCACCGCCCGCCTCGGCGACGGTTCGCGGCCCTACGAGGTACGGGTGTGCGCCGGCCCCAACGCCACGGCCACCGCCTACGGTCAGGACTGCTTCCAGCTCCAGACCCGCTGGGACCTCGAGGACGCCGCCGACGCCGACACGATCGTGCTGCCCGGTCACGCCACCTGCCTGGACCCGCCCGACCCCCGGCTCCTCGAGCTGCTGCGCGCGGCCGCCGAGCGCGGCGCACGCCTCGCCTCGATCTGCACCGGCGCGTTCCTGCTTGCCGCGACCGGGCTGCTGGATGGCCAGCGAGCCACCACCCACTGGCGCTTCGCGGCCGAGCTGGCCAGGCGCCATCCCCGCATCCAGGTCGACCCCGCCGTGCTCTTCGTCGACAACGGGCCGTTGCTCACGTCGGCCGGCATCGCCGCCGGCCTGGACCTGTGCCTGCACCTGGTCCGGCGCGACCACGGCGCGACGGTCGCCGCCGACACCGCCCGCTACATCGTCATGCCGCCGCAGCGCGACGGCGGCCAGGCCCAGTTCATCGCGCAGGACGACTCGGCCGTCGAGGACGCCTCACTCCAGTCGACGCTTGAGTGGCTGCAACGCAACCTCGACCATCCGATCGCTCTGGCCGACATCGCCCGGCAGGCCACCACCAGCATCCGCAGCCTCAACCGCCACTTCCGCGCTCAGGTCGGCACCACACCGTTGCGCTGGCTGCTCCAGGTCCGCATCCATCGCGCCCAGCAGCTCCCGGAGACCACTGACCTGTCCATCCAGCACATCGCCGAACGGGTCGGCTTCGGCTCGCCGCTCACCCTCCGGACCCACTTCCGCAGGCGGATCGGTACCACGCCGCAGGCCTACCGCGCCGCCTTCCACCAGGGCGGCCCGCACCCGCCCGGGCGAGATCGCCTCGAGCCAGAGAGCCGATGAACCGAGCTGTCATGGCTTCGCCCGATTCCTGCCCTCCAAGATCATCTGCGTCACGGTATAGGTGCTCAGCCCGAGCTTTTCCGCGATCTCGTCCGGACGGACCCCTCTCGCGCTATAGATCAGGGCGAGGTCCCGCTGCGAATCGGTCCACGAATGCCGCCTGCTCCCAGAGGCGGCCGCGTCCCGGCGGGCTCGAGCAGCGCGTCCAGGGCTTCGAGCGCCCTCACGGCGACGTCCCTCACTTCCAGGGGAGGCGCGTCGTCGACCCTGCTGCCTGCCACTGGCCATCTCCTCGACATACTCGCCCGTGGCCACCTTTTCCTGCGTCCGCTCGTCCAAAATCTGATACTGGTCAGCGGCCTTGTTCACGCCAAGAGCCAGTATCGTCAGGCCCCTGGCATTCCGCTCCTGGCATGTACGGTCGGTACAGTAGTCGTACTTCTCTGCTCGCTCGGGATGCAATTCGCTCCCGCACGTGACACACCTCGCCATGGCCCTCTCGGTCCACCGTCCCTTCGCCATGCCCTCATCACTTCTGCTCTTCGCCGATTCGCCGGCAATTCCCAGCGCCGCGACCTGGGAAACCCAAATCAAGAGCGCCGCCATGCCCGTCGTTTGAACGCCAGGCGAGCGCGCTTTCTTCCCGGGCCGGTTGCGACACGGCCAGATCCTCGAGCAATCCCTCGACCGATCGTGATGCTGATCGCCGGAGGCAGCAGCGCCGGGCCGGGCCGGCTCAGACCCAGGTGACGCGGCGAGCGTCAGAAGGACGCCGGCCAGCGTGACTGTGACGGCGCCCGAAGAAGAACAACACCCACAGCAGCGGCCACGGGAAGAAGAAACCGCGGGTGACGAACACGAGCGCCACCACCGCGACGACGACCAGCACCAGCGGCAGGAGCCGCAGGGCCATGGGCGCGGCGGCGCGGCGAGGCGCGACCGGAGGCTGACCGCCCTGCCGCGCCCGCCATTCAGGCGGAAGGTCTCCGAGCAGCCGCTCGAGGTCGTGGCGGGTACGGGCGGCAAGCGCGGCACTGAGCCGCTCGTCGATCTCGGTCAGCGTCAAGTAGCCAGCGACATGCGCTTCCTTGAGGAGGTCGATGGCGCGGGCTCGCTCGGCGTCGCCGACCCGGTAGCTGCCCAGCCCGCCGAGTTCGTTGCTCATGGCGACATCCTCTCCCCGGGTCGCCTCGAGCGACCCACCCCTCCGACCAGTCTAGGCCACTGGCCGAGTTGGGCAACCCCAACGGTCGCAGCTCGCGGTGGTCCCCACCTGTGCCGGCTCGCGGTCGGCTGAGCGGGCCACCCCTGCAGGGCCAGATGCACGGGTTTCAGGGAACCTGGGATGCGGCAGAATCTATGACAATGTGAGCGCCACGCGCAATCCCCCGTTGTGTGCATCGTGAGCCCGAATGCATCTGGAGGCTGGTATGCCAGGCAGACGCTTGGTCGCCGCACTGGCCATCCTCGCGCTGACCGCGACGGCGTGTCAGGGGCCGGGTCGATCAGACCAGGAACCATCGCGGCCAACGGCATCCACATCCGCGCCCAGACCGGCGGCACCGGCGGCGCCCAGCTACAGCGCGGGGCGATCGCAACCGGTCGCCGACCCGGTCTATCCGAACTTCGGCAACCCCGCCATCGACGTCCTGCACTATGAGCTGGCCCTGCGCTGGGCGCCCTCGAACAGGACGCTGTCTGGCACCGCGACACTCACGATCCGGGCGGCGCGAGACATCGACGAGATCCGGCTCGACTTCGCCCGGCCGCTGCGGGCCGATACCGTCACCGTGGACGCCAAGGTGGCGACGGCAACCCACCGGGGCGACGATCTGATCATCCGCGCAGGGCGGCGGCTGTCCAGGGACGCCCGCGTGGTCGTCGCCGTTCGGTATCACGGCCGGCCGAGAACCCTGGTCGGTCCCACGGTGCGCAAGGACGTCAGCGCGGTTGGCTTCAATGTGCGGGCCGACGCCTCCGTGTTCGCCCTCCAGGAGCCGTACGGAGCGCTGACCTGGTATCCGGTCAACGACCATCCCTCCGATGAGGCGCTGTACGACGTCGCCCTCACCGTGCCCCGCGGCTGGGCCGGCGTGTCCAACGGCGTGCTGCGCGGCACGTCAGCAAGCGGCGACGGGGCGACCTTCCGCTGGCACGCCGCCGACCCGATCGCCAGCTACCTGGTCGCGTTGGGCATCGACCGGTACCGCAAGCACACGGCGACCGGCCCGCATGGCATCCCCGTCACCTACTGGATTCGGCCGCAGGACCAGGCCCGGGCAATGCCCGTGTTCCGCAAGACCCCGCAGATGCTGGCCTGGCTGGAGAAGCGGTTCGGGCGGTACCCGTTCGCCAGCGCCGGGGTCTTCGCCATCCGTGAAGACACCGGCATGGAGACGCAGACCATGGTGACGCTCGGCCGGAATATCCCGGCGGAGGCGCTGCTGCACGAGCTGGCCCACCAATGGTTTGGGAACTCGGTGGGCCCGCGTACCTGGCGGGAGGTCTGGCTCAACGAGGGGTTCGCCAGCTACGTGCAGTTCCTGTTGTACGACATCGAGGTGCTGGGAGAATCCCGGACCCGGATGCTGGCCGGCATGCGCCGGCTCGACGGCCAGCTGCGCAGGCAGCACGGCCCGCCTGGCCGCTACAAGCGCGACCACTTCGCCTCGTCGAACGTGTACTTCCCGCCGGCGCTGATGCTGCACGAGATCCGCAAGGTGATCGGCGACAAGAAGTTCTTCGCGATGATGCGCGACTGGGCGCAGCAGCACCGCAACGTCGAGGTCGACCGGGCGCAATTCACCTCGTGGCTCAACCGGTACACCGGCCGCAACCTGACTCCCCTGGTCAACCGCTGGCTCGACTCGCCCACGACCCCTGCCGCCACCGGCTGACATTCAGGCACACGACCTCCGCTGTCGTGGCGCGGACGCCGTGCGGCTGACGATCGACGTGCTAGAGGGCGTCGACGTTGAGCAGTCGCTCCTTGCTGCCGTCGGGGTCGTCGAGGTTGCTCCAGTCGAGGTTTCCGGCGCTCTGCAGGGCGGAGCTGATCTCGGATGGGGATGCTTCGGGATGGGCGGCCTGGTAGAGGGCGGCAGCGCCGGTCACGTGCGGGCTGGCCATCGAGGTGCCGCTCAGGGTCGCATAGCGGCCACTCCGGTAGGTCGAGTAGATGCAGGCCCCGGGCGCGATCAGGTCGATGTCGCTGCCGAAGTTCGAGAAGTCCGCGAAGGTGTCGTCGGTATCAGCCCGACAGGTCGCCGCCGCGCCACCCCCTGGCTGGCCGTTGAAGTCGGCGAGGGCCGACACCGTGATGACCTCGTCGTAGGCGGCCGGGACGAAGCCCTGTGCGTTCGCGGAGGCATTGCCGGCAGCGACCACGTAGGTCACACCGGCCCCCACCGAGCGGCAGATCGCATCGTGCAGCGGGTCGCGGGTGGAGCATCCGGAAGCCGCCGGCTCGGAGCCGCTGCCCCCCAGGCTCATGTTGGCCACCTCGATCGTGCCCGCGTTGGCGGTGACCCAGTCGACCCCGCAGATGACGTTCGAGAAGGACCCCTTGCCGCTGCTGTTCAGCACGCGGACGGACCACAACCGGGCGCCGGGAGCCACCCCGACGACACCGATGTCGTTGTCCCGGGCGGCGGCGATGCCGGCCACGTGCGTGCCGTGGCCGTTGCGGTCCTCGCGGCCGTTGCCGTTGCAGGCCACTCCCCCGACCACGTTCAGATCCGGATGCTTGCTGTCGATGCCGGTGTCGATGATCGCGATGTCGACATCGACGCTGCCGGCGCCGTCTCCCGATGCCGTGCTGGACAGCTCGCCGTCGATGCGGTCGATGCCGGTGGGCAACGTCTGGGCGGCGAGGTGGACCTCGCGGTCCTCCACGACGGCGGCCACCAACGGGTCGGCCCGCAGCGCCCGGACGGCGCCGGAGGAGAGGGTGGCGCTGTAGCCCTTGATCGCCGCGCTGTAGACGAATCCGAGCTGGGCGTCGTGCTTCCTGGCATGCGAGTGGGCGACCGCCACCGGGCTGGCGACGGAGTCCTTCAAGACGACGATGTAGCGGCCGGTCGGCGGCACCGGGGGCTCACTGTCCCGACCCTGGGCTGTCGTGCTGGCCGTCGCGGGAGTGGTGCCGCGCGTGGTGGCCGGCTCCTTCTTCGCCTGCCCCGGCCGTGCGGTGATGGCCTGACAGTAGGCGGCGATCTTGTCGGCGCCGCCCGCGGCAGTCGCCAGCGCCTCGAACGCGGCCGCGCCGTCCGTCGCGCCCTGCTGGCCGTCCTGACCGGCACGCCAGGCACGGCACAGGCCACCAGCGTCAGCGGCCGCACCAGCGTCAGCGGCGTCCGGGCGGCTCGGACCGCGTTCCCGCGCCTGGTCGGGCGCGGTGACGCCAACGGCGTTGAGCACCCGGTCCGCGACCTGCTGCGCGGGTCCAGGCAGGGTACCGGTGGTGGCGCCCGCGACGCCGGCCAGACACAGCACGGATGCGGCGATGGCGATGGCCGCCTTGGCGCCCAGGAGCCTTGTGAGCACGCTTTCAACCTCCGAGTGACGGGGGGCATGGGAGGACTGAATGTGAAAACGCCGTCACCGCTGAAAGCGTTACAGGCTCATGTCTGTCGTCTGACGTCATGGCGGTGTGTCCAATAGCCTGCCGATCCGGGCGAACGTGAGGCGCAGATTGTCTTCCGCGACCGCTGACGTCGCCTCCGCGATCGACAGCCAGCGCAGCCGCGCGGTGGGGGTCTCGGCAATGGCGTCCTCGGGCCGGGCGGTCGCCAGCGCATACCTGAGATCGGCGTGCTCATGCTCGCGCTCGCCCCGACCGGCGGGCACGGGAACGATCACCACGTGAACCAGCAGGGGCCGCGCGGCATCTGGCCAAGGCGAGAGATCGCGAAGACCAGTCTCCTCTGCGGCCTCCCGGAGCGCGACGTCCACTGGGCTGGTCTCCCCCGGCCCGCCGTGGCCGCCGACGTGCAGCCAGCTCCGCATCCGGTCATGCCAGCGCAGAAGGACGCGCCGAGTCTCCGGGTGCAGGATGACCGCGGAGCCGGTGACGTGGAGCACTGAGGACCGTGCCCACGGGTCGCCGCTGGCAGCCAGCGTGCGGATGCGCGCGATATCCCGCGCTTCGTCGTCCGACAGCGGCTCGTATCCATCGAGGACCGCTTCCAGCCCCGCACCACAGTGCGACACGCAGCTCATGAGCCGGTCTCCATCGCCAGCAGACCCGGACGCCGCTTGCACCCTCGTCGCCCCGCAGGAGCGACGCACAGCTTCCCTCCCAGCGCGTCGACACGCAACCTGCGACGAGAACACTCGTTCACTGGCTTTGAACGCCCCGTATCCGACGGCAGAGGGCGGCGCGTTGACTGCGAGGCAAGGTGTGATCGAAACATACCAGGCGGTCGGGCTGATCCCGACCATACGGGGCATCCGCCACCGTGACGAGATCCAGTGGAACCTGGACCACATCGCCCACCTGATCAAGGCGGCAACCTGGTTGTCCAGCCTGGACCTGCCGGTGCGCCTGATCGCCATCCCCGAAGGTGGGCTGCAGGGCTTCACCGACGAGATCCTCGACCTCGATCACGAGGAGTACGCGCGCACGTGCGCGATCGACATTCCCGGACCCGAGACCGACGAGCTCGGCAGGCTCGCCCGCCAGTGGCAGGTATTCATCATGGCGCAGGCAAAGGCCCGGCACCCGGAGTTCCCCGGGCGGTTTTTCAATGTGGGCGTTGCGATCGACCCCGAGGGCTCGGTCATCCTGCGCCACCACAAAGTGGTGCCGCTGCTGCCGGTGGAGCACTCGGTCACGCCTCACAACGTGTGGGACCGATGGGTGGAGCTGTATGGCCGCGGCCTGGAGGCGTTCTACCCGGTGGTGGACACCGCGATCGGGCGACTGGGATTCCTGATGGCCAACGAGGCGAGCTACCCGGAGAACGCCAGAGGGCTTGCCATGAACGGCGCCGAGGTGATCTACCGGGGCCCCTACCCGGCGCCGCACACACCCAACGGGTTCTACGAGATCCAGAATCGCGCGCGGGCGCTGGACAACAACGTCTACCTGATCGCCAACAACATTGGCACCTACTATCTGGACAAGGAATCGGAGATCCCGATCGACCCCGGCGGGGGCAACTCGATGATCGTGGACTATAAGGGCCAGATCGTCGGGCGGCTGAGCTACAGCGGCGGCTCGACGTGGGTGGCTGGCACGGTCGACATCGAGGCGCTGCGGCAGTTCCGGGCAAGCGCCCAGTGGGACAACTGGCTCAAGGACCTGACCACGGAGCAGTATCAGGTCATCTACGACCGGCCGATCTATCCCAGGAACCTCTACCTCGACCGCAAGCCGCATGACCACGCGGAGTACCGCAAGCAGGTCACGGACCAGCAGATCGAGATGATGTTCGAGCGCGGCATCTGGGCACGCCCCGACCGCGGCGAGAGGGGTGGCTGAGCAGCGGTGGACAAGGTGCGCGACCGGTTCGGATCGGCCGGCGTCATCGCGTTGCGCGCTGGTAAGCGGTCGGACAGCGTACGGAGCTGCTCGATGAGCTCGGGGGGTTCGCGGGCCTCGAAATCGACGTCGAGCATCCCCAGGTAGACGGCGAGCATCTGGGGAGAGTCGGCGCCGGCGTCAAGCACGCAGGTGTGCTCGTCGACCGCTTCCAGCACGACCGCGGGTGGGAGACGCTCGGCGATCACCTCGGCCGGTGCGTGCACGGTCACCCGCGCGCGATACCGCCACGGCGCGGCCCCCACGCCCCGCGAGACGTAGGCCTCGACGTCGCCGCCGGGCGGGTCGCGGGGCGCAAACCGCGGACCGGTCGGGGTGCGGGGCTGGATGCGGTCGACTCGGAAGGTGCGCCAGCCCTTGCGGTCGGTGTCCCACGCGACCAGATACCAGCGGCGCATCCAGCACACCAGGCGATGCGGCTCGACGGCGCGAACGCTCGCGGTGTCATCGTGGTCGCGGTAGTCGAACCGCAGCCGCTCGTGGTCGCGGCAGGCTGCCGCGATGGCGGCCAGCACCGTCGCGTCCACGGTCGGCCCGGACCCAGGGATCGCGACCATGGAGGTCTGCACGGCGTTGACCCGCCGGCGCAGCCGCGACGGCAGGACCTGCTCCAGCTTGGCCAGCGCACGCAGCGAGGTCTCCTCGATCCCGGTCACGGTGCCGTTGGCGGCAGTCCGGAGCCCGACCGCGACCGCGACGGCCTCGTCATCGTCGAGCAGCAGCGGAGGCAGGGCCGCACCCGCACCGAGCCGATAGCCGCCCGCCACGCCCGGGGTCGCGAGCACCGGGTAACCGAGGCCTCGCAGCCGCACCACGTCGTTGCGGACGGTTCTCGTGCTCACCCCGAGCCGGTCGGCGAGGTCAGGGCTACCTGCAGATCCAGGGCACCCGGCCACAGACGCTGGCCTATGGCCTCAACGACTCGCCGGTCGCGCAGCTTGCCTGGATCGTGGAGAAGTTCAAGGAGTGGACCGACCCGGCGGCTGACCTGCCCGAGGACGCCGTCGACCGCGACCAGCTCCTCACCAACGTCGCCACCTACTGGTTCACCGGCACTGGCGCGACGGCGGCCCACTTCCTCTACGACGCCATGCACTCCGGCGACTGGGTGGCACCGTCCCTTGGCAAGCAGGGTTGGGCGGTGTTCGGCGGCGCGGGCAGCGTCATCCGGCGCATGATGGACCCTGAGGACAAGATCGGGCACTGGACTGAGTTCGACCGTGGTGGCCACTTCGCCGCCATGGAGACACCCGACCTCCTCATCGCTGACGTGCGCGCGTACTTCCGCCGCTTCCGGTGATCCACGGGCTGCGGCATTGAAAGAAGCGAACGATCGTTCGTGTTACCAGTAAGCCTTCGGTGCGGTCTCGCCTCGTCCTGGTCCGGGGCGCCTTCCGGCTGCTGGAGCGCGCAGCGCCGACGCTCGGGGCCCGCTGGGCCGAGCGCCTGTGGTTCAGCATCCCCCGCACCGTCAACGCCGGACGGTCGGCGCGATTGGAGGGCGACCGTTTCGACGTGCCGGTACAGGGCAGCTCGGTGGCGGGCTGGTCCTGGGGAGACGGAGCCCCCGTCTACCTCGTCCACGGGTGGGGCGGCTCCGCGGGACAGCTCGGCGCGTTCGTCGAGCCACTCGTCCGCGCCGGCTACCGGGTGGTCGCCTTCGACGGCCCCAGCCACGGCCAGTCCCAGCCCGGACCAAGCGGGCCACGCAGCAGCACCATCCTGGAGCTCGCCGAGGCGCTCCGCGCGGTCGCCTGCGTCCACGGGCCGCCGCATGCCGTGGTCGCCCACTCGCTGGGCTGCTCGGCCACGGCGGTCGCACTGCGCGACGGCCTCACCGCCACCCGCGCCGTGTTCGTCGCACCATTGGTCGACGTCACCCCGTACACGCATGCGTTCGCCCACCGCCTCGGCTTCGGCGAGCGCATCCGCGCCGGCATGGTCAGGCGCATCGAGCGCCGCTTCGGCGTGCCGCTGTCGTTTTTCGACCTGACCCCGATGGCCCGGCAGATGACCCCGCCGCCGTTGCTCATAGTCCACGACCGCGACGACCGCGAGACCCGCTGGCCAGACAGCAGCAACCTCAGCCGCGCCTGGCCGGACGCGCGACTGCTGACCACCTCCGGCCTCGGCCACCACCGCATCCTCTCGGACCCACGGGTCATCGCCCAGGTCGTACGGTACGTGCAAGGCGACAACGCCGACCGCACGAGGGCGACCGCCGTGTGCTCGTGGGGCTACAGCTCGCCCGGTCTGGCGTACCGGTAGAAGAACGCGAAGAGGGCGGAGTACACCCTGCTGTCGGTTACCCTGCGGTGAGCCGGCACGCGGCCATCCACAGCTCGGCATCGAACACGGCACCGCGGTCCGGCTCGCGACTCACCCAGGCCGCGCACTCACCGATCGACTGGACAAGCAGGTCACGCAGCATCTGGTCCGGATCCGGCACGCAGGCCTGCGCGATGCCCTCGACGGCGTCACAGACAATGGTCGGCGCAGCCCGCCGGCGAAAGCGCTTCGCCGAGATCAAGACACCGCTGGTGAAGTTGTTGGCCCACTGCGCCGCGTGCGGAACCCGCGCCAGGGCCGACCGGCTCTGCTCCTCGAGATCTCCCACCGGTCGCCCGTCCAGATCCGCCAGGACGCGTTCGGATGCCAGCACCGAGACCGCCATGACACGTTGCCGCTCGGCCGCCACGACCGGCAGTGCCATCGTGGCGCACCGCAACGAGATTCGGGCGTCGATGTGCAGGTCGTCGCCGGTCAGCCCGATCACGGACGGAATGAGCTCGGCCAGCCGTGAACGGGCGGAGTCGGAGGTGTGATCGTTGACGTGGCGGGCGACAGCGGCGAGCAGCGGGTGGGTGCACGCCGGGTGGTCACTCCATTGCTCGCCGGCGAGCAATGAGGCAAATTCCATGAAACACGCGCCCTTGCGCGGGCTGCGGTGCTTGCCAGGAGCGAGCATCGGGAGCAGCTCCGGCAGCTGACCGTTGTAGCGCAACATGAGGCACTCCAAGCAGATTCGGACCCGATCCGGTCTAGTCTGCGCCGTCGCCGACGGACGCGCCAGGGGCCGTCTGGGCGTCTCGGCGACGTCGCCGCCTGCACTCCTTCGCCTGACCGCTTTCTTGCGAGGGGCCAGCCGGCGGTGGCCGCCGCACCACCAGCCGAAGTACGCTCCCTAGCCAGTCGTCCAGGCGGAGAGGTGGCGCAAAGCCGTGGCCGTACGGCCGGTTCCTCTGTCGGCACGGGTGTCGGCACGCGCCGCGGCGTTCCTGATCGTGGCCACCCTGGCCTCGGCCGCCTGCCAACGCGGCGAGCACCGCCCGGACGCGACCGCGACAGCGGCCGTGCCAAGCAGCACCAGCCGGGCGAAATCCACCCAAGGCCAGACCGTCCGGCGCCCGGTGACACTCGCCTTCGCGGGCGACGTGCACTTCATGAAGATGCCAGGAGCCCGCCTGGCCCACGATCCAGCCACCGCGCTCGGGCCAGTCGCCGCGGTGCTGCGCCGAGCCGATGTGGCGATGGTCAACCTCGAGACGACAGTGACCACCCGGGGCACCCCTCAGCAAAAGAACTATCGGTTCCGCGCCCCACCGAGTGCGTTCCGGGCGCTTCTGGCAGCCGGCGTGGACGTCGTCACGATGGCCAACAACCACGGCATGGACTACGGCCTGGTCGGGCTGCGCGACTCGCTGGCCGCGGCGGACGCGGCACGCTTCCCGCTCGTCGGCATCGGGCGAAACGCCGCCCAGGCCTACGCGCCGTGGGTGGCGATCGTCGGCGGGCAGCGCATCGCCATCCTCGGCGCCACCCAGGTGCTCGAGCCAGGCCTGCAGGCAGCGTGGACGGCGGGCAGCGACAAACCGGGCCTTGCCTCCACGCATGACGAACGGCGCCTGCTCGCAGCGGTACGGCGAGCGCGCACGCTTGCCGACATTGTGGTGGTCTATGTGCACTGGGGTGAGGAGGGCAACCCCTGCCCGAGCGGCCCACAACGCAAGACCGCCCAACTGCTGGCCAGGGCCGGAGCCGAGATCGTGGTCGGCACCCACGCGCACACCCTGCAAGGCAACGGCTGGCTCGGCAACACCTACATCGCCTACGGGCTCGGCAACTTCTACTGGTGGAACTGGTTCTCGGCCTCCAACCGGACAACCGGCGTGCTGACCCTGACGGTTGCGGCTGGGCGAGTGACGCACACGGCGTGGACACCGGCCGTCATCCGCCAAGGCGCTCCCATCCCGCTTACGGGCGCGGCCGCCACCGAGGCCCGCTCGCGCTTGGCCGCCCTACGGTCGTGCACCAACCTCTCCGCCAGACCGTCGTAACCGCCATCCGCCGGCTCGCCGGCTCCAGCGGCCGGTTCGTAACCTTCACGCACCTTGAGCCGCCGTGGTCAGCGGCTCAAGGTTGGGTGCAGGCCCACGACTCGGTGTGGCCGGGGTCCTGGCTGGAGCCGGCGGGGGCCCCGCCCTTGACGTTGCCGCCGTCGCCGGCGCAGCCGGGCGGCGGCCGGTCCGCCCGGATCACCTCGACCTGGCTGGCCGGAGGTGGGGTGACCTGGACCTCGACGCCGAAGTCGTACAGCTCCAGGGTGCTCTCGATGGTCATCCTGGTGGCGGTCTGCCCCGGGACGGTCCCCAGATCCGGGGCCTTCATGGTGATGGCGTAGTCGATCTTCCGCAGGCGGCCCTGCTGGTCGATCCAGACATCGGCTGGCTTGGCGAAGGCGAAGCCCGACTCCTCATAGAAGCCGCTGAGCTCGGCCGGGAGCCGGGCGGCCTGCTTGGCCGCGTCGAAGGTGACCGCGTAGCGGGTGGCGGGCACGCCACGCACCTGCTCCTGCCCGACCACGTCGACCTTGCTGGCGGCGGCCTCGAGGTACTGCAGCGCCTCGGTCGGATCGCCGCTGCCCTCACCAGGACCTGGGCCGAAGCCCGGCCCCAACCCGCCGGAGCCGGCCAGCTCCTTGGGCAGCTCGAGCTTGATCCACGGCTTGTGGCGCTCCCCTGGGATGGCAGGTTCGCCCTCCGGCAGCTCCGGCGGCATCGGCAGCTTGGTGTAGACGCTGGAGCCGATCACCAGCGTGCGCTCGGTGACCCGAAACGGGATGCCCGCCGTCTTGACGGTGGTGTCCATCTGGCCGGTATGGGCGGCGTAGTCGTACACCCCCACAGTGGTGGCCGTGCTGGCCGGGACCTGCTCGCCGGCGAAGATGGTGCGCACGGTCATCGAGAACCTCGCGCTCTTGGCCTCGACGACCCTGGCCGAGGCGCCCCGGACGCGCGCCAAGGCATCCTGCGGCGTCTCGGTGCGCTGCCGAACGGCGGCATTCGCGCAGCCCGCCAGCACCAGCGCGGCCAGCGTGGCCCCGACCGCGACTGCGCGGGCCTTGGTCAGCGCCGTCATGCAGACTCCTCCCCGGGCACTGCACCGATGGACCGGCTGACCGTAACAGACGAAGTCTACCGCTTCGCCAGCAATGCAAAGAAGAGGAGCCGCCATTCGGAAGCGATCTGCCGGACCTCTCCACTTGCCAACCGGTGGGAGTGCGAGGAAAGAGCTCGGCACGGTTGTTGGTCCCTCACGTTGCTCGCCGAGGCGTCGTCCAGAACGCCGACAGGGTTATTCTTGTAATCCGGGATGACGCTCGGGCCCTCTGTGAATCGGATGAGCGGGTGACCGCCGCCTCCGGGGTCGCCTTCGATGGCAAGCGATCGATCCGATCGAAGAGCCGGAACATGACGGTCTTGCGACGGGTGAGGGTTGGATTTGGCATTGCGTGGGAAATCATCAAGTCACTGTCGGCGAGATCCCCGCCGCACGACGCGCGGGGGTGAGAGGAGGCACAGCGTGATTATTCTCGGCTTGATCCTGCTCGTCATCGGCTTCATCGCGAAGATCTCGATTCTGTGGACGATTGGGATCATCTTGCTGGTCATCGGCGCCGTGCTGTGGGTCCTGGGGGCGACGGGACGCGCGGTCGGTGGCCGGCCGCACTACTGGTAGCGCGCGCGGCGCGCCATCTGACCAGGGGAGACAGCGATGCGTATCGGCTCGATACTGGTCGTCATCTGGCTGATCATCGGCCTCCTGGCGGCGACACAGCGCAATTACTTCTCCGGATCGGACGCCAACTGTGCAAAGGTGGGAACCATCGCCGTGACGATCCTCGCCGGCCCGTTGAACTATGCCGGCGTCAACCCCAAGATCCAGTGCGAGTTGTCCACCTAATTAAATAGAGCTTCGCCCGTTCCGGAGACATGTTCGGGCTGCCCGGCGGCATGGCGGTGTGCGACCAACCGCCTACCGCCGCAACGCCCGTGGCCTGTGCGACCGCCAGGCGTTTGAACGCGTCCGCATGCAGGCCAGTACCATGGCGGTCGTCGACACCGCGCCGACCGGACTGGTGGACCGGTTCGCCGAGCTGCTGCTCTCGAGCGGGGCGCCCATCTGCTGCCGCGCCGCAGCCTGGCCGGGCTGCCTATCGTAGAGCGCTCCAGGTCACCGGCCGCGATCCCGCGCCGCGGGTCCACCTCGAAGACCGTTCCCCTTCCGGGAGCGGCTCAGAAACCGAGGTCACTCAGCTCCGGATGGCTGTCCGGGCGACGCCCCAACGGCCAGTGATAGTTGCGCTCGGATTCCGCGATGGGAAGGTCGTTGATGCTCGCGTGCCGCACGCGCATCAGCCCCTGCTCGTCGAATTCCCAGTTCTCGTTGCCGTAGGACCGGAACCAGTTGCCCGAGTCATCGTGATGCTCGTAAGCGAAGCGGACGGCGATCCGGTTGCCCTCGAATGCCCAGAGCTCCTTGATGAGCCGGTAGTCGAGCTCCTTCGCCCATTTGCGCGTGAGAAACGCCACGATCTCGTCACGCCCGTCGATGAACTCCGACCGGTTCCGCCAGTGGCTGTCCGGTGTGTAGGCCAGAGCCACCTTCTCGGGGTCACGGGAGTTCCAGGCGTCTTCCGCCAGCCGCACCTTCTGGATGGCGGTGTCGCGCGTGAACGGAGGGAGCGGAGGACGCGTGGCCATACTTTTCCTCCTGATCAGGTTCGTCGCGTCGCCGTCGGTCGCGGACGTCCCGTCGGAGCCGGCATCCCACGACCGGGCCCAGATGACCGCTGGGGGGGACCTACCCCGACCAACTGTGATTGTAGGTGACCTTCCCGGCGATCACGGCGGTTCGGCTCCAACCCCGAGGCGTTCGCCGAAGCGCTGCACACGGTGCTCCGCGGCTGACCGCGGATCGTGCCGACCCCACCGGGCGACCAGCGCACGCTACAGGACGGACGGCCGTCGCGATCGGCGCTACAGCTCTACCGGCTTCCCGTCGTCCATCACCCGCAGCGTCGTGCCCTCTCTCGCCCCCAACTGCTCGAGCTGCCCGTAGTGAAGCGACATCCCGATTGCCGACAGCACCCTCTCGTGCACCGGCACCGCCATCCTCGGGCGTACCTCGCGCAGGTAGTCGATCGGCTCCGACAGTTTCAGCCATGGCGCACCGGCCGGCACCGCGAGCACGTCAATCGGCTGCCCGGGCGGGGTGAACGCGTCGCCCGGGTGGAAGAGCCGCCCGTCGACCAGGTAGCCGACGTTGGGAACCACCGGGATGTCGGGGTGGATGACCGCGTGATCGCGCCCGACGACGCGCACACCCACCCCGCCGATCTCCAGCTCGTCCCCGTCGTGCACGACCTCGACCTCCGCCCCGGCCTCGCCAAGAGGCTTGGCGCCCCCCTCGTCGCTGACGACCCGTGCCTCCGGGTTGCGGTCCAGCAGCCCCCGCAGCCGCGCCGGGTCGAGATGGTCGGCGTGCTGGTGGGTGTACAGCACCGCTGTCAGCCCCCGCAGCTCCTCGAACCCGCCGGACAGCACGCCCGGGTCCAACAGCATCCTGGCTCGCCCCTCCTCTACCAGCAGGCACGAGTGCCCGAACTTGGTCAGCCGCATGGCGCCTCCTTGTGGCTCGCTGGCCGTCCCTTACTCTCTGGGTGAGCTCTTGTCAGACTTCCTACCACGTACCGTGGAGACAAACTCTGGACGCGCTCAATCAAGTCGCCGAACCGATCCGCGGCGAGGGAGTGGATCGGGAGGTAAACCTCGGAGGCTACGAAGATGACAGTGGAAGACGGCAAGCTGGCATTGGATGAGCCGGTCGACCGGCTGCTTCCGGAACTGGCCAACCGCAAGGTGCTCAAGCGCATCGACGGCTCGCTCGACGACACGGTTCCGGCCAATCGCTCGATCACGGTTGAGGATCTGCTGACGTTCCGCATGGGCTACGGCCTGGTTCTCGAGCCCGGCTTCGAGCCGCCATTCCCGGTTATCAATGCAGCCAACGAGCTGCAGCTTGTCATGGGGCCGCCGGACCCGCGTACGCCTCATGACCCGGACGAGTGGATCAGGCGTTTCGGGACGTTGCCACTGATGTCTCAGCCCGGTGAGAGGTGGCAATACAATGCCGGCTCGCTCGTGCTCGGCGTCCTGGTCGCGCGCGCCTCGGGTCAGCCGCTGGAAGATCTCTTCAGGACCCGGATCTTCGAGCCGTTGGGCATGAAGGAGACGGGCTTCTCGATGCCCGCGGAACATGCCGGCCGGCTGCCGAGCTACTACATGACGAATTTCCAGAGTGGGAAGTTGGAGTTGCAGGCGCTCTCCGCCCCAGGCGAGTGGACCACACCACCCGCATTTCCGTCCGGCGCGGCAGGCCTGCTCTCGACCGTCGACGACTACCTGCCATTCTCCCGCCTGCTACTCAACAAGGGCGTTCACAACGACGAGCGGCTCCTGTCGGAGGAGTCAGTCAAGCTGATGACGACGAACCACCTGACGCCGGAACAGATGGCAGGTGGCGGGCCCCTGCTCGCCGGGCACGGGTGGGGTTTCGGCATGGCCGTCGTCACCGCACCGGACGAGGTGTCGCCCGTTCCGGGCCGCTACGGCTGGGATGGCGGCTACGGCACATCGTGGTTCAACGACCCCAACCGGAACCTGGTCGCAATCGCCATGACGCAGACCAGCGACTTCCTGTTCAGCGGCGCGTTGGCCGAGTTCGGGAACCTGGTGGGTAAGGTGTTACTACCTGTTTGACGCCGTGTCACAGGTTCCGTACGCTGCGGCGTATAGGGGTTTCGTGCCTCACAAGCAACGGTCCTGCCTGGCGTATAAAACGCGACTCGCCTGGGGGAGGGGATCGTGTCCACACGCATCTACGCCCTGCCGATCGAGCAGACGCGCTGGCGCGTCCCCAGCGGCGGGGTCACCGCGTTCAGCTGGGAGTACGACGAGGGCAGGGATCGCCTGCTCACCCTGTACGAGAAGGGCAAGAAACGCCAGTGGGACGCCGCCGAGCGGATCGACTGGTCACAGCCGGTGGACAAGGACGATCCCCTGGGCACCCCGGACGAGGCCATCTCGATCTACGGCTCGCCCACCTGGGAGCGCCTGGGCCCGCGCGAGCGCGCCCAGGTCCGCCATCACACCGCCGCATGGCAGTTCTCCCAGTTCCTGCACGGCGAGCAGGGGGCGCTGATCTGCGCGTCGAAGATCGTCCAGACCGTGCCCGAGCTGGACTCCAAGTTCTACGCGGCGACGCAGGTGATGGACGAGGCCCGGCACGTGGAGGCGTACTCCCGCTACCTGCGCGAGAAGCTCGAGCTTGCCTATCCCGTCAACACCCATCTGAAGGCACTGCTGAACGACGTGATCACCGACAGTCGCTGGGACATGACCTACCTCGGCATGCAGGTGCTGATCGAGGGCCTGGCGCTGGCGGCGTTCGGCGTGATCCGCGACATGGCCACCGACCCGCTGGGACGGGCGGTCAACGCCTACGTGATGCAGGACGAGGCGCGGCACGTCGCCTTCGGTCGCCTTGCGTTGCGGGATCTCTACCCCCAGCTCTCGCAGGCTGAGCGTGACGAGCGTGAGGAGTTCTGCGTCGAAGCCTGCTATCTCATGCGGGACCGCTTCACCGGGGAGGAGATCTGGCGGACACTCGACTTCGATGCCGACGAGTGCATCGCGTATGTCGAGAGGAGCGAAACCTTCCGTCAGTTCCGTGGCATGCTGTTCAGCCGCATCGTGCCCACACTGCGCGACATCGGGCTGTTCGGCCCGAAGATCCGCGCCGCATTCGCTGACATGGGTGTGCTCGGTTTCGAGCAGGTCGACGTCGAGGATCTCATGGCCAACGACGAGCAGCTGGCCGCCAGCTTCGACGCCGAGCGGGTGAAGCAGGTGGACGATACGATCGCCGACGGCGTCGAGGCCGGCTAGCCCGTAGGCGGCTTGCCTTTCCGATCTGAATCAAGAATTATTGATTCAGATGATGACCACGGGTGCGGCCTCTTCGGCGGTCTCCCTGACTGCCGTCCATCCTGACGGCGAACAGCTTGCGCGCGCGCTCGGCGACCCACTGCGCTGGCGGATCGTCCTGCTGCTCGCCGGCGAGCAGCTGTGCGTCGGCCACCTCGCCGAACAGCTCGGCGCCGCGCAGCCGCTGGTCTCCCATCACCTCAAGGGCCTGCGCGACGCCGGGTTGATCGAGGCCGACCGCTACCGCTACTGGACCTACTACCGGCTACGGCCCGCCGCGCTCGACGCTCTCGCCGACCAGCTCTGGCTGCTGGCCCGCACCAGCCCCGCCGCAACCGCCTGCCGCCGGCTCGCCGCCGCCACCCAGGCGCCGCCCAGCCCCGCCGCCCACGCGCACTCACGCCGGTCCAAACCCTTGCCTGCCCGAGGAGGCACCATCATGGCCGACCGCAACCTCGACCCGGTCTCGCGGATGGCGTTCGCCGGCGCGATCAGCTCCCTTGCCGACGAGTTTCGCGGGAACTTCTCGCTGGAGACTATCGAGCGCTATGTCGACGAGTCGATCGACCGGCTCCAAGGTGCCCGCGTTGTCGACTTCATCCCGCTATTTGTGCACCGGTTTGCCCGCGAGCGCCTGCGGGCACTCGGCCAGGCCGGTGGGCAGATCGCCAAGGACGTGCCAGAGGTGCTGTTCGTCTGCGTCCACAATGCAGGCCGCTCGCAGATGGCCGCCGCGCTGCTGGACCACCACGCCAAGGGCCGCGTGCACGTCCGCTCGGCCGGCAGCGACCCGGCCGACCACATCAACCCCGCGGTCATCGCGGCGATGGCCGAGGTGAGCGTCGATCTGTCCAAGGAATTCCCCAAGCCGCTCACCGACGAGGTCGTCCAGGCCGCCGACGCGGTCATCACCATGGGCTGCGGGGATGCGTGCCCGATCTACCCGGGCAAGCGCTACCTGGACTGGGAGCTCGAGGACCCCGACGGCAAGCCCGTGGAGCGGGTCCGGGCGATCCGCGACGACCTCGACCGGCGGGTCCAGGCGCTGCTGGCCGAGCTGGTGCCCGCCGCCACCTGACGCGGCGCCGACAGCCTCACCGCCGCCAGGCGCGGCAGGTGGTGATCGTGGGAGCCGGCTACATCGGTGCCGATGGCCGACCACAACGTCGCTGATTGGTTTGCGATAGCTGGGCCGAGTGTGTGTCAATCATCCTCCTGATTCCACTACAGGCCCAGCACGGGAACCGATCACAGCGCCAAGCTGGCCGCGGTCCGCGATCGCCTGCGAGGGCTCGCCGACAGACCACGGTGATCGCCCGTCGAGGAGGCATACCCGTGAGACGATTTGTCATGCTGGCTGTGGCGACCTTGGCACTGACCGCCTGCGGCGGCGGAGCTGACACCGAGTCCGCGGCCCCCGAGGCCACGCCGACGACCGCTGCCGCAACCACAACAACCGCCGTCAGCATCGCCGCCGACAAGGCCAAGGCGCGCGCCCTTGTGTTGACGCCCTCCGACCTGCCCGCCGGGTGGGAGGCCACACCGCACCGGGACGACCCCACCGACAAGAAGTTCGATGACCAGTTGGCGGCCTGCCTGGGCAGGCCCAGCCCCACCACCTACCTCACCGCACGCGCCAACAGCCCGGACTTCGCCAGCGGCGACGCCGAGGTCAGCTCAGAGGCGCTCTTGGTCAAAACCGTCGCGGATTTCAATGCGGACGTCGACGCCGTCCAAGGCCCCAAGTTCATTCCGTGTGTCAAGCGTGTGCTGACCAGCTCCCTGCGGCAGCTCGATGGAGCAACGCTGCAGTCCGTCGCCGTCGCGCCCCTTCCCGTCGAGGGTGACGCGCCGTTCTCGGCTGGGTTCCGCGCGACCGTCAAGCTGCTGGTGCAGGGCCAGGCCGTGACCGTCTACCAGGACGGTATCCTGCTCGGTAAGGAGCGGATCGAGCTGACGGCAAGCATCTCCGACGTGCAGCAACCTCCCGAGCCCACCCTCGAGAATGCGCTCGTGGCCAAGCTCGCCGCCAAGTTGGACGCAGCCTGAGCGAACCTGACAGCGAGAAGCGCAATCCACGGAGGAGCCCAATCACGATGGCACAGTCAGGCGGGAACGCCTTCCTGACCAACTTCAGGACCTACGACGCGCCGTTGCCGACGAAGATCCGCCTCGCGCTCGCAAACACCCTGAAAAAGGCGCGCACCCGATCCAGCTGCTGCGGGAACCACGGCCAGCCGGGCTGCTGACAGCTCGCCGAGGGGCCCCGTGAGGGTCCACACGACCACGGACACCCGCACGACCACGACGACGAGCACCCCTGACGCTCCGTCCCGCGCCGCGCGCTCCTGGTACCGCTGCTGCATCGGCTGCCTCTTTCGCTGGGCGCACGCGGCGGTAGCCTGATGCTCAGCGCCGGCGGTCACGCCACAGGACGGAGGGTCGATCGTGAGCGGGGTCGAGGAGGCCACGCCGGGCCGGGTCGAGGACGCCGCGGTCATCGCCGCCGCGCGGGCAGGCGATGCGTCGGCGTTCGCCGCCCTGGTCGAGCCCTACCGGCGGCAGCTCCAGGTGCACTGCTACCGGATGCTCGGCTCCTTCGAGGACGCCGAGGACCTGGTCCAGGAGACGTTCCTGCGCGCGTGGCGCGGGCGCGAGAGCTTTCAGGGCCGCTCCAGCTTCCGGGCGTAGCTGTACCGGATCGCGACCAATGCCTGCCTGAATGCCCTCGCGCACAGCTCTCGCCGTGTGCTTCCGCCGCAGGTGGTGCCAGCGTCTGCTCCGATCGTGGCCCCGCCGCCCCCGCCCGACACTGAGATTGCCTGGCTGCAGCCCTACCCCGACTGGCTGCTGGAGCCGGTAGCGCCGGGCGACGCGGAGTACCGGCCGCTTTCGCTCGATGTGCTGCGGATCGAGGCCGGGACGGTGGTGGAGGTCTCCTCGTTCGTCGGCGCCGACATGTTCCCGGCGTTCGGCCTACCCCAGGCGCTGTGATCGCTCTCGCCGCATGGACCTCGCGCTAGCGGAGGGCTAGCGGCTCACCGCCGCGCGCTTTCGGGCGGTCTGTATCGCCGCTGAGAGGGTGGCGATGTCGTAGGCGCCGTAGTGCCGGCGTCCGTTGATGAAGAACGTCGGGGTGCCCGACACGCTGCTCAGGTCGGCCGAGTCGACGTCCTCGGCGACCCGGGCGGCGCCGGTGTTCCTGCGCAGGTCGTCGCGGAAACGCTCGACGTCGAGGCCGATCTCGCCGGCGTAGCGGACCAGATCCCCAAGCCGCAGGGCGTCCTGGTGTTTGAACAGCAGGTCGTGCATCTCCCAGAAGGCACCCTGCTCGGCAGCGGCCTCGGCCGCCTGCGCCGCGAGCTGCGCCTGGGCGTGGACGTCGCTGAGCGGGAGGTGCCGCCACACGTAACGGACGTCACCTTGGCCGGCGAGCAACATGCGGATGACCGGTTCCGCCTGGCCGCAGTACGGGCACTCGAAGTCACCGTACTCGACGACGGTGATCGGGGCGTCCTCGGGGCCGCGGATGTGGTCGCGGCGCGGGTCGACCGGCGCGGCGAGGTCGACGATGCTCTTGGCGGTGCCCAGCAGCGCGCGGGTCCGCAGGCGGGTTGGCAACAGCGCGGTCGCACGGACGACGACCCAGGTGGCGAGCGACGCGCACAGCGCAGCGGACAGGATGCCGACCTTGGCCTCCTCGAGCTGCGCGCCGCTGAAGGCAATCGTCGCGATCAGCAGGGCCACGGTGAAGCCGACGCCGGCGATGGCGCCGCCACCCGCGACCGCCGCCCACCCGACCGGCGGGCGCAGCCGGCCCCGGCTCAGCCGCGTGACGAGCCACGAGGAGCCGAGGATCCCGATCGGTTTCCCCGCGACGTAGCCGAACAGGATCCCCAGCGTGACCGGCGAGGTGTAGGCGCGGCCGAGGAAGTCGGTGCTGATCGTGATCCCCGCGTTGGCGAGCGCGAACAGCGGCACGATCACGTAGCTCGTCCACGGATGGTAGAGCTGCTGGAGCCGCTCGTTCGGCGAGATCGCCGAGATGACCCCGGTTCGCGCCGACTGCGCGAGCTCCGGGGTCGGCTGTTCACGGAACAGACGGAACATCACCGTCGCGCGTTCGAGGTCGCTGCGCGCGGCCGGATAGGCGTAGGTCAGCAGGCCCATCGCCAGGCCGACGACAATCGGCTCCACGCCGCTGGAGTGCAGCGCCACCCACACGGGAATTCCGAGCAGCGCGTACACCAGGCCGTAGCGGACGCCGCCGGCGCGAACGAGCAGGATCACCCCGAAGATGCCCAGCGCGGCCAGCAGCGCCGGCAGCGCGACGTCCTCGCTGTAGACGATCGCGATGACCCCGAGCGCGACGATGTCGTCGACGATCGTGACCGTGAGCAGATAGGCGCGCAAGCGAGCCGGGAAGCTCCGCCCGACCAGCGTGAGCATCCCCAGCGCGAACGCGGTGTCCGTCGACATCGCGGTACCCCAGCCGTGCGCGGAGGGGCGGCCCGCGTTCACGGCCAGGTAGATGGCCACCGGTACCACCATCCCGCCGACGCCGGCGGCCAGCGGCAGCGCGAGCCGCCGCCGGTCGCGGAGCTCACCCATGTCGAACTCGCGGCGCGCCTCCAGCCCGACGACGAAGAAGAACAGGGTCATCAGGCCGCCGTTGACCCACTGGCGCAGGTCCAGCGAGAGGCCAGAGCCGCCGAGGCGGACCGACACCTGCGTCGCCCACACCGCCTGGTAGGAGGATGCATGCACGTTCGCCCAAGCCAGCGCGGCGAGCGTCGCGACCAGCAGGACCACGGCACCGCCGGTCTCGGTGCGCAGGAACTCGCGCAGCGGCGTCTGGAGATTCCGCGCCCACGCGGTTCGGCCGGAAAGCGGTATGGCCGCCGCCTGGCCCCCCTGGCGTTCCGTCATTCCTCTGATGGCCTCGGCCCGTAACTGAACTTGGTGACCCGCGGGTCAGAGCTCCACTCCGCCACCAGCGTAGCGACTGTCCTCGGCCGCGGCGAGTCGCGCGGCGAGCTCGCGTCGACGTCGCCGTGCTCCCGCGTCAGCCATCGTGCGGGCGGGGCACGCCCTCGTCGGAGGTCCGTCGGATCACGGACTGGTCGTCCGGATCGCGCGTCGCCGGCTCCTCGATCCGCTCTTCTGACTCCTTGAGCAGGGTACGAGCCTGGGCCTCAGAATCCTCAGTGGAATTGCCCGGCTCCTCCGCCAGCGAGCCGGCTCTGGACTGGATTTGCTCCTCGGTCGGCTCGGGACCGCGCTCAACGTCGGGCATGGCAGGCACTCCGTAGGTCGCCGCGTTCGGTCTGACCCGGCTGCACTACCCCACCGGACGGCTCCGGACACCTGGGGCAGCGGCGCGGCGGCCTTCTTGACAGGCCGCGATGCGGTGTGGTCAGGCTAGCGCGCCCGCAACCGTCGACCAGACGGGAGTTGCTTTGGACCTGCTACCAGGTGTGCGCTCCCACACCGTCGTTCTCGACCGGCTGCCCATGCACTATCTGGAATCGGGCCCACCCGACGGCGTCCCCGTGGTCCTGCTCCACGGCAACCTGGCGACCGGGCGCTTCTTCGAGCACGTCCTGTCCGGCGCGCCGGACGGCTACCGGCTGCTGGCGCCGGACATGCGCGGGTTCGGCGACACCGAGCCGTTGCCGGTCGACGCCACCAGGGGCCTCGGCGACTGGGCCGACGACACCCATGCCCTGATCCGGGCGCTCGGCATGGACCGCCCGGTCCACCTGGTGGGCTGGTCGACCGGTGGGGCCGCCATCGCCGCCTATGCCATCGACCGGCCGGTGGCGTCGCTGACGTTCATCGATCCGGTCCCGCCGTACGGGTATGGGGGCGTCCGCCCGGACGGGACGCCGTGCGCGCCGGACTATGCCGGCTCGGGCGGCGGCACCGCCAATCCCGAGTTCGTCCAGCGCCTCGCGGCGGGCGACCGGTCCGCCGAGTCGCCGCTGTCGCCGCGCAACGTGATGAACTCGTCGTACTGGTCGTCCCGGCACGCGGAGCCGCCGGAGCGAGAGGACGCGCTCCTCGATGAGGTGCTCAAGTCACTGGTCGGCGACGACGGCTACCCGGGCGACGCCAAGCCCTCGGAGCACTGGCCGGGTATCGCCCCCGGCACCCGCGGCATCCTCAACGCCCTGTCGCCCAAGTACTGCAACTGGGCGGGGATCGTCGACGTCGACCCCAAGCCGCCGATCCTGTGGACGCATGGCAGCGGCGACATCGTCGTGGCCGACGGCTCGCCGTGGGAGATGGGGACCCTCGGCAGCATTGGCGCGGTGCCGGGCTGGCCGGGCGAGGCGGCCTTTCCGCCGCAGCCGATGATCACCCAGATCCGCGCGGTGCTGGAGCGTTACCGCCAGGCGGGCGGCAGGGTTGAGATGGAGCTGTTCCAGGGCTCCGGCCACGGTCCCCACATCGACGCGGCCGAACGATGGCGCGCGCGCTTTTTCGGCTTTCTCGACACGGTCGAGTAGGCCGGTCGCGTCACACCGTTGCCGGGTGCGAGGCGCCGTTGCGGCTGGCCCGGATGAGCTCGGCGTAGCGGTGCCCGCTGGCCTTCACGGTCCGCCGCTGGGAGGCGTAGTCGACATGGACCAGACCGAACCGCTTGCCGTACCCGTACGCCCATTCGAAGTTGTCCATGAGCGACCAGACGAAGTAGCCGGCCACCGGCGCGCCGCGGCGGGCCGCGGCGGCGCACGCCTCGATGTGCCGCTCCATGTAGGCGACGCGCTCCCGGTCGTCGAACTCGCCGGCGGCTGTCGGCTCGTCGGGCCACGCGGAGCCGTTCTCGGTCACGAGGATGCGGCCGGGCGCGTACGCCTCGGTCACGCCGACCAGGAGCCGCTCCAGGCCGGCCGGGTACGCCTCCCAACCCATAGCGGTCTGGGTCGAGCCGGCGACCGGCACCTGGCGGACGAACGGGACCGGGCCGTCGGGGTCGTCGACGACCACCTGCCGGAAGTAGTAGTTCACGCCGAGAAAGTCCGTTGGCGTTGCGATGCACGCCAGGTCGCCGTCGCGGATCGGGAGCGCTACGCGGTAGGTGTCGACCATGTCGGCCGGGTAGCCGCGCCCGTACAACGGATCGAGCCACCACCGGTTGATGTGCCCGTCCGCGCGCGCGGCGGCGGCGATGTCCTCGGGCCGATCGGTGGCCGGCTCACAGGGGCTGAGGTTGCAGACGAGGCCGATCGACGCCGGCCTGCCGGCCGTGGCGCGGATCGCCTGGGTGGCCAGTCCGTGGCCGAGCAGCAGGTGGTGCGAGGCGTGGGCGGCGCGGGTGAGGTCCCGCTCACCCGGGGCCATCGTGCCTTCCATGTAGCCGATCCAGGCCGCGCACAGCGGCTCGTTGACGGTGTTCCAGTCCCCGACCCGGTCGCCGAGGGTCCCGGCGACGACGGCGGCGTACTCGGCGAACGCCTCGGCCGTCCGCCGTTCCGGCCAGCCGCCCCGGTCCTGCAGCGCCTGGGGCAGGTCCCAGTGGTAGAGCGTGACGAGCGGCCGGATGCCCGCCTCGAGCAGCGCGTCCACCAGCCGGTCGTAGAACGCGAGCCCGGCCGGGTTGACCTCACCGACCCCGTTGGGCAGGATCCGCGGCCACGCCACCGAGAAGCGGTACGCGTCGACGCCGATCCGCCGCATCAGCGCGATGTCCTCCGGCCAGCGGTGGTAGTGATCGCACGCCGTGTCGCCGGTGTCGCCGTTGTCGATCACCCCCGGTATCCGGCAGAACGTATCCCAGATGGACGGTGCGCGACGGTCGGCGGTGACGGCGCCTTCGATCTGGTATGCCGCTGTCGCGACGCCCCAGAGAAAGTCGGACGGCAGCGCGGACAGGGACGGCTCGGGCTGGTCCGGCACGTGGTGATTCTCCTCTGCTCGGTGGATGGCGCTCACTTCACGGAGCCGGCGGTGAGCCCAGCGATGAAGTACCGCTGCAGGAACAGGAATCCGGCGACCACCGGGATGCTGACGACGAGCGAGGCGGCCATGACCTGGTTCCAGTACACGAGGAACTGGGTGGAGTAGCCCTGCAGGCCGACGGCCAGAGTCCGTGAGGTCTCGTCGGTCATCACCGATGCGAACAGCACCTCGCCCCAGGCGGTCATGAACGCGTACACGGTCACGGCGACGACGCCGGGCAGGGCCGTCGGCAGGATGATCTGGAACAGCGTGCGCAGCGGGCCGGCGCCGTCGACCTGCGCGGCCTCGTCCAGACCGCGCGGGATGGCGCCCAGATACCCGACGAGCATCCAGATCGAGAACGGCAGCGAGAACGTGAGGTAGGTGATGATCAGGCCGGCGCGGCTCGCGTACAGCTGGATGCCGGTGGCGTTGCCGAGGTTCACGTAGATGAGGAACAGCGGCAGGAGGAACAGGATCCCGGGGAACATCTGCGTCGACAGCACGGTCACGGAGAACAGCGTGCGGCCGCGGAACCGGTACCGGCTCACCGCGAACGCGGCGAAGATCGCGACCGCGACCGAGATGACCGCGGCGAGGCTGGAGACCACAAGGCTGTTCATCAGGTAGCGGCCGAGCGGGACGGTCGTCCACATGTCGACGAACGCCTGCACGGTCGGGTGGGTGGGCAACCAGGTGAACACGCCCTGCACGTCGCGCAGCGGCTTGGCGGCGGAGCTCACCATGGCGAACAGCGGGACGACGACGAACAGGGTCAGCAGGCCGAGCACGATACGGCGCGCGTACCGCTCGGCGGTGGTCTCACGCATCCGGCCTCACCCTCCGGTTCGTGACGAGCAGGTAGGCGACCGAGACCACCAGCAGGAACAGGAGCAGCGCAACGGACATCGCCGATCCCTGCCCGAAGTTCCACGTGTGGAACGAGCTGTCGTAGATGTGGATGGAGATCAGGTCGGCCTGGTTCGGGGCCGAGCCGCCGAACAGGATGTACGGGGTGTTGAAGTCGTTGAAGGTCCACAGGAACAGCACCAGGATCAGCACCTGGTTCACCGGCCGGAGCATCGGCAGCGTGACGTGCCGCAGCCGGCGCCAGAAGCCGGCGCCGTCGAGGTACGCCGCCTCGTACAGCTCGCCGGGGATGTTCTGCAGGCCGGCCATGATGCACAGGAACGCGAACGGCCACGACCGCCAGACCGACACGACGAGGAGGGCGACGAAGCTGTTGCCGCCGATGAGCCAGAACGGTCGGCCGCCGACCAGCCCGAGTTGATCGAGTACCTCGTTGACCAGCCCGTTGTCGCGCTGGAACAGGAAGGTCCATGTGATCACCGCCGCATACACCGGCAGCGCGTACGGGGTCAGGAACAGCGTCCGCAGCAAGGCCCGACCGCGGAACGGCCGCTGCAGGAACACACCGGCCGCGAGGCCGAGCAGCCACGACAGCCCGACGGACGCGACGGTGTAGGCGATGGTCACCCAGAACGAGTGCAGCAGCTCGCGCCCGGTCGCGGTGTTGAAGTTGAGCGTGACGCGGTAGTTCTCCAGGCCCGCGGACGGGGCGGTGGACCACGATCGGATGTGGAACTGGGTCATCTCGCGCAGGCTCATCCACACGCCGACGACCATCGGGATGATATGGACGCCGAGCTCCAGCACGATCGCGGGCGCGAGGAGCAGGTATGGCAGGCGTGAGCGGCCAAGGGGCCGGCGGCGCTCCGGCCCGCCCCCGCGCAGCGCGGGCGGCGGGGGCGCGCTCTGGTCGCGCCCCCTGCCGCGGGCTGTGATGGCCAATCCGGGCTACTTCGTAACCTGCTGCTGCGCCTGGCTGAGCTTCTGCCGCACCTGGTCCTCGGTGACGGCCTTGCCGCTCGCGGCGTCGGCGAACAGCTCCTTCATGGCGGTGCCGACCAGCGTCTCGAACTGGCTCTCCTCGGGCACCTGCGGCAGCGGGGCCGCGGTCGAGCCGAGCACCTGCTGGATCGCCTTCTGCTCGGGTGCGGCGAACGCGGCGTTGCCGGCCACGCTCTTGACCGACGGCAGCGAGCCGTACGTGCGGTTGAGGATCACCTGCTCGTCGTCGCTGGTCATGAACTTGACGAACCGCAGCGCGGCATCACGGTTCTGCGTGTGCTTGAACACCGCGATGTTGATCCCGGCGACCATGCTGTTGACGTGCCTGCCACCGCTGGGCGGAGACGCCAGGAACGGCACGGGCGCCACCCCGTACTCATCCGGGCCCATGCGCTGCGCCTTGAGCGACGAGCCGACGGCCTGCCACAGCAGCATCGCCGTCTTGTGATTGGCGAAGTCGGCGACTGCCTGGTTCTGGGCGTACTCCGCGTTGCCCGGGTTCACGATCTTGTCCGTGGCCATCAGGTCGACGTACCGCTTGACCGCCGCCACGTTCTGCGGCGTGTCGAAGGTCGGCTTGCCGGCCGCGTCGAACCACGCGCCGCCGTACTGCTGACTGAACGTGAAGGCGTGGTGGGCGTTCTCGGAGACGTTGGCGCCCTCGACCGCGAGCCCCCACTGCTTGTCCTTGGTCAGCTTCTTGCCGGTCTCGACGAGTTGCTCCCAGGTCGTCGGCGGGCTCGTGATGCCGGCGTCGGCGAACATGCTCTTGTTGTAGTAGAGAGCGTAGGCGAGGCTGTACAACGGTACCGCCGTCGGTGGCTTGCCCGGCGCCCCCGCGCTGGCGAGCGCGGCGGGGACGAACCGGTCCTTGCCGCCGACCGTCAGGAGCGCGGCGTCGTCGAACGGGACGAACGCTCCGGTGGCCTGGAGGGACGCGGACCAGGTGTTGCCGATGTTGACCACGTCAGGTCCCTTGCCGGACGTGGCGGCCGCGAGCAGCCGGTTGAGCAGGTCAGACCACGGCACGACCTCGACGTTGACGGTGATGCCGCTCTGCTGCTTGAACTTGTCCAGCTCGGGCTGGAGCACCTTCTTGTCGAACTCGAGGCTGGCGCCCTGGTTGCTCGCCCAGTAGGTGAGCGTCTTGGGCGCTTGGGCCGTGGAGTCGGTGGACTTGCCGCATGCCGCCAGGGCCAGGACGAGGAACACGACCGCGGCGATCGTGGCGGAGCGTCGTCTGCGCACAGGAGTGCCCTTCGGGAGCGGGCCAGCCGAGGAGCGGGCGCGACGAGGTCCGGCGGTTGCGGCCGCACGCGCTCGGGAGCTTGGCCAGTGGATGGGTGGTCGGCGACGATGCCGCTACCAGTGCCTCGCACCAGTGACTTCGATCACGACTTAATTCACGCTATTATTAAAGGGTCGACAGCCCGCAGCGTCAACAGGGAATCGTATGGCGGCTGTCCCGGACGGCGGACGGGTGATGGCGTGCAACTGGAACGAGCGACGAACCGGACGTTGCGCCGACGCAACCGGTCGGTGCTGCTGTCGAAGGTGTTCCTCGACGGTCCGTTGACCCGTCAGGACCTCACCGTGAGCACGGGCCTGAGCCAGGCCGCCGTCAGCAACGTGGTCGGTGACCTGATCGAGGACGGGCTGGTGACCGAGGCGGGCACCGTCGACTCCGACGGCGGGCGACCGCGCGTGATGCTCCGGGTGGCGCCCCGCTTCGCCCTCGTCGTCGGCGTCGACGTCGGCGAGACGCGGGTCCAGGTCGAGCTGTTCGACCTGGCGATGACGCTGCTGGCCGCCGCCGACTACCCGATCGATCCTGGCAGGCCGGACCCGGGCACCGTTGTCGGCCACATCCTCGACGGGCTCGAGTCGGTCGTCGATTCGGCCCAGGTCGCCCCGTCGGAGATCCTCGGCGTCGGCATCGGCGTCTCCGGCGTGGTCGAGCAGGGCCGGCAGGCGATCGTGCACGCCCAGACCCTGGGCTGGGACACGGTGGAGTTGGAGCGGCTGCTGCGCCACGGCACGGACCTGCCACTGCACGTCGACAACGGCGCGAAGACGCTCGGCCAGGCCGAGATGTGGTTCGGGGCCGGCCGGGGCACGAGGCACGCCGTCTTCGCGCTGGTAGGGTCGGGCGTCGGCGCGGCCGTGGTGACCGGCGGCGTCACCTACCGCGGCGCGTCGAGCAGCGCCGGCGAATGGGGGCACACCACCCTGGTCTACGGCGGTCGCGCGTGCCGCTGCGGCGCCCGCGGCTGCCTGGAGGCCTACGTCGGCGCTGGCGCGATCATTGATCGCTACCGCGAGGCGAGGGGCGACCTTCCGGTGCCCGGAGCCGGCGAGGAGGCGCAGCTCAGCGGCCTCATCGCCGACGCGGAACACTCGCCGGTCGCGCGGGGGATCCTGGACGAGACCGCGAGCTACCTCGGCGCCGGCGTCGGCGGCTTGATCAACCTGTTCAACCCCGAACGGATCGTGCTCGGCGGCTGGGCCGGCGTCGCGCTCGGCGCGGCGCTGCTGCCCGCGATCCGGCAGGCCGCCGCGGCGCATGCGTTGCGCCAGCCGTTCCAGCAGGCGTCGATCGAGCTGTGCAAGCTCGGGATGGACGCGGTCGCGCTCGGCGCGGCGACCCTCCCGATCGCACGGCTGCTCGCGGCCGGCGGCGTGCGCGGCTGACCGGACCACTTCCCGGTCCTCGCGATAGGAGCATCAACCAGCCCGCATAGCCGGCTGCGATCATCAGCCGGGTCGCGAAGCCGAACCGCTGGCGTGCCAATTGCACTCGTCACTGAAGAGCGGCAGCAGGACGCCGATTTCCATCAGGAATACGGTTCGAGGAGCTCGACCGGGTTGCCGGTCGGGACCGGCCAGGAGAGGGCTGGGCCATCATCGACGGCCTTGGCTCCACCGGACACCAGGCGGTGTCGTTGACCTCGAAGGGGTGCCGGTCGACACTGAGGTCATGGCGGGAACGCTGGGCGGAGGGGACGCCGTGAGCCGGTTCATCCAGGCCAGTGACGGCGTCCAGCTCCACTACCTGTGCTGGTCTGGCGGGCGGCGGCTGCCTTGGGCCGTGGTCGTGTTCCTGCACGGCATCGCCAGCCACGCGGGCTGGTTCGGTGAGACGGCCGCTGACCTGAAGCAACGAGGCGTGGCGGTGTATGCGCCCGACCGTCGCGGGTCGGGCCGCAGCGGCGGTCCGCGTGGGCACCTGGACCGCTACGGGCGCGCGCTCGACGACGTCGAGCAGGTGGTGCGGCTGGTGGCGTCCGAGCAGAGGGGAACGCCGCTGTTCCTGGCCGCATCGAGCTGGGCGGCCAAGCTCGCGGTGGTCTACGCGACGTTGCGACCCGTGCCGCTTTCCGGCCTGCTGCTGCTC
>WNGA01001574.1_pt1 | contig 55262 bp, 49 predicted proteins | sample 5400061 | NCBI WGS metagenome assembly WNGA01 (sample SAMN13153366, study PRJNA577476) | soil metagenome | isolation source: 100 cm soil or saprolite under grassland replicate 2 | place: USA:California | collected 2016-06-15
TCGCTGTCCGCGGAAAACGCTATCCCGCGCCGGTACACCGAATCGATGGGCGCGGGCACCGCCCACTCGGTGACATTGGTGCGCGTCAGGAGGTCGAGCACGTGAACGTCCGTCGGGCACGCCGTCGCCAGCCATCGGCCGTCCGGCGAGAGCGCGACACCTTGCACGGATTTGTGGGAGTGATCGCTGAAGGCGGCTTCATGTTCCGAGAAGGGCGCCCGCCACAGGTAATGCCATTCGAAGCCGCGAAAGTCCGGCTGGCCGGCGCGCGGGAGGTAGTTGGTGAGAATTTGCGTCATGCGCGCCGCGTAGCCTTGTTCCCAGCTCATCTGGGCCAGGCGCATGTCCGCGACATAGAGACTGTACTCGGCGAGCTGGCGCTGTTGCTCGGCCTCGACACGGCGTTGCTCGGCCATCTGGCGCTGGTCTTCGGCGTCCAGGCGGCGCAGCTCGGCGGATTCCCTCTCCTGATCCGCGCGGGAGCGCTGCAGGATTTCCGCTTCGCGCAGCCGCTCGATGTGCCAGAGCGCGATGGGCGAGGCGACCGCAATGCCCAGCAGGACCAACGCCAGCACCGCCGCCACGCTCGCCAGGGCCGGGCGGCGTTTCACCCACTTCCACGCCCGTTCGCTGGTGGTCACCGCGCGGGCCGAGATCGGTTCCCCCCGCAGCCACCGCTCGAAATCGTCGGCCAGCGCCGCGGCGGACCGGTAGCGGTGCTCCGGTTTCTTCTCCAGGCAGCGCAGGCAAATCGTTTCCAGGTCGCGGTCGATGCGCCCATCGAACGTGCGTGGCGGCACGGGGTCCTTGTGGACGATTTTCTGCAACACCTCCACAACGCTGTCACCCTTGAACGGCGGCACGCCGGTCAGCATCTCGAAGAGGACCACGCCCAGGCTGTACACGTCCGTCGCGGCCGTCAGTTCGGTCGTCTTGCCTGCGGCTTGCTCGGGCGCCATGTAGGACGGACTCCCGACAATCCCCTCCGGCCGCGTCAGGGCCTGCCCGCCTTCCGTCAGCTTGGCGAGGCCGAAGTCGGTGACGAACGGCTCGCCGCTGGCGTCCAGGAGGATATTCGCCGGCTTGATGTCCCGGTGCAGCACCCCGTGCTGGTGCGCGTAATGGACGGCCCGCGAAATTTTCGCCAGCAGCTCGGCAGCGTTGCGCGCGGGAAACGGCTGGCCGCGGAGGCGCCTGGCCAGGTTCGGCCCGTCCACGAGCCGCATCGTGAAGTAATGCTGCCCCTCGTGCTGTCCCACGTCGAACACCGGGACAATGTTCGGATGATCCAGCCGTGCGACCGCCTCGGCTTCACGGTAGAAGCGCTGGACGAAGTCGCGCGACGCGAAGGCGCCCGCCAGAAGCATCTTGAGGGCGACCACTCGCTTCAGGCTGACCTGGCACGCCTTGTAGACCACGCCCATCCCGCCGCGGGCGATTTCCTCCAACAACTCATAGTCACCGAACAGTCGGGGGGGCGACGCACCCGCCGTCGCAGGAGATTGCTGCGCGGAAGTCGCCGCATTGTCGGCGAGCGCCACGTCGAACAGGCAGGCCGCGCACAATGATTCCGGAGCGCCGGCCGTCAACGCCGCTCCGCAGTTTGGGCAGCTTCGCGTCCCGCTGGGCATGGCTTCGGGCATGATGGGCTAAGGTGCCACAGAATCAACACTGGTGCAGCGCGGGAGAGGTTGAATCGCTGAACCGCGGTAGGGACGCGCTGCCGCGCGTCCTGGCCGACAGGCAGGTCGTATTTGTTTAGGGTCACCATCAGCGCGTCCGATCTTTGTCGGAAACTTTGTCGGAAACTTTGTCGGCGAGCGCACGGTCGACAAAGTTTCCGACAAAGTTTCCGATAAAGGGAACGTCAGTAAAGGAGGCGCTAAACACGTCCGCAGGTCGGCCCTACCACGTTCATGGAGCTGACCTCTGCAAAAACAATTCAGGCGCGAACCGCGCGGCGGCTCGCGCCCGTCAATCCCGGCCGCGATGTCAGTCGAGCTTCGGCAGCTTGCCGGCTTTGTAGCTGTCGAGGAATTCCTGGAACTTTTCCCGTGTGTCGGCGTCGGCCAGTTCGACTGCTTTCTTCTGGGTTTCCACGGCCTTCTCCTTCTTGCCGTTCATGAACTGGACGCGGGCGAGCGTATCGAGGATTGCGGCGTCCTTCCCGCTGGCGGCGTCGTTGGCGCGCGTCGCGATTTTCTCGGCGAGTTTGAGGTCGCGTTCCTCGAGGCCCTCGCGCGTGGCGATATCCCAGGCGAGCTGGTTCTGGAGCATGGCGTTATCCTTGTTCTTGTCGCTGATCTGCTCGATGAGCTTGTAGCCGCCCTTGTAGTCCTTTTTCCCGAAGTGGATTTGCACGCGTGCCATTGAGAACGCATCGCGGTGTTCCTCGGGCAGCAGCTTTTCCATCTTCTGGAGTGTGGCCTCGGCGGCCTCCCACTTCTCGTCCTTCATGGACGTGCCCAGTTCGCGCGAGAGCGTGCGCAACTGCTGCTGGTTCTTCTGGGCTTCCGCCTGTTCGGCCGCCGCTTTCTTTACGTCGAAGCTGCCGTCGAGAACCTGCTCGAGCGTTTTTTCCTTGAGCTCCATCGGGTGCCCGATCCACGCAATCGTGCCCTGTTTGTCGACGACGAAGGCGCTCGGAATGCCGCCCTGGCCGGCGGCCGTCATCCAGGCGTCCGCCATCGCGCCCCGTTCGCTCTTGCTCTTGTCATCGAGGGCGACGCGGTAGGTCATCTTGTCGCCCATCTTCTTGATGAACGGCGCGACGGCGCTTTCGTCGCGCTCCCACACGTCCTGGCCGATGACGATGAGGCCCTTCCCCTTGTACTTCTGGTGCAGTTCGTTCAGGTGCGGGATTGAAACCCGGCACGGTCCGCACCACGTGGCCCAAAATTCCACGATGTAGGCTTTGCTCTTTTCCAATTCTTTCACCGGCTCGCCCTGGACCCATTTGCCGACCTGAAGCTTTGGCGCTTTATCGCCGACCTTCAGGGTGGCCTCTTCGGCCGCCTGCATTATTAATGAGCCCGCCGCAAGGGCGAGTGCCGTCGCCAGCCATCTAGATACGTTCGTTTTCATGCTTTTACGCGGGGTCAAATTTTTGCGCGCCGACGCCACCCCGGGTAACGGCAACGCATGGTTTTCCCGCAGCCGGCTGCATCAGCCTGCCGCGGGTGGAACCACTCGAGATTCACTCGCGCCCTCAACACCTCCTGAGCAAGGCAGAAGTTGCGTCCCGGCGCAAGCCTTCCTCTGTTCATGTTTCTCACTTGTCCTCGCCGGCGAACCCTTGCTGTCGCAAAGCCTCGAACAGGACGAGCGCGACGCAATTCGACAGATTCAGCGAACGGGCCTCGGCGTTGAACATCGGGATGCGGAGCCAGCGGTCGCGGTTTTCCTCCAGCAATGGACGCGGCAATCCCGCCGTCTCGCGGCCGAACACCAGGAAATCATTCGGCTCGAAATGCGCCTGCGCGTAGTGTCGCGGCCCGCCGGACTCGACGAACCACAGCCGCGCGCCGCCGGGGAGCTGCGTCGCGAATTCCGCCCAGTTCTTCCAGCGTCGCCACTCGACATGCTGCCAATAGTCCATGCCGGCGCGTTTGAGCTGCCGGTCATCGAGTGCGAACCCCAACGGCTCGATGAGGTGCAGCGTCGAGCGCGTGGCCGCGCAAAGACGGGCCACGTTGCCAGTGTTCGGCGGAATTTCCGGCTCGAGGAGGACGATGTGCATGGATGGGGAGTTAAATCGTTGAATCGTTGAATCGGGCAAAGGTGCGCCCGCTTCAACGCTTTAACGCTTTAGCGATTCAACGATTCAACGATTTAACGGTTCAACCCTTAACGTTTCACGCCTCACGTTTTCGATAAAATACCCGCCACAACACCAGCCCTCGCGCGGGCGCAGTCACGCCGGCGACGCGGCGATCCTTCGCGGCGAGCATCCGATTCAGGTCGGCTTCCGTCCATTGGCCGCGGCCAAGCTGCACGAGGGTTCCGACGATGCCGCGGCACATCTTGTACAGGAACCCATCGCCTTCGAGGATAAACGTGAGCAGCGGTCCGCTACGGCGAATGGCGCAGCGTGTGAGCGTCCTCACCGTATCCTTGATTTCGTAGGTGTGCGTGGCCGCGAAGGAACGGAAATCGTGCCGGCCCAGCAGGCGACTGGCCGCGGCGCGCATCGCGGGTACGTCGAGCTTCGTGGGGACGTGCCAGGCTTGCGTTCGAAGCAGGGGGTTCATCACCGGGCGGTTCCAGACGAAATAACGGTACTGCTTGCCGCTGGCGTCGAAGCGCGCGTTGAAGTCCGTCGGGACGCGCTGCACCGAGACGACACGGATGTCCTCCGGCAGAAATGCGTTCAACGCCAGCGGCGCCTTGCGGAGCGGCATCCGGAACTCGGCGCGGGGAATCTCCAGGTCCGCCACCATGCCGAGCGCGTGGACGCCCGTGTCCGTGCGGCTCGAGCTGTAGATCCGCTTCACGGACGGGAATAGCCTAGAGACCGCCAGTTCGACCTTCTGCTGAACGCCGGCGCCGACTTTCTGCGTCTGCCAGCCCTGGTAAGCGGTGCCGTCGTAGGCGATGGTGAGTTTGAGTTTGATGGGGCCCAAACGAGGCGGAGCGTGTTGCGTGTTGCGTGTTGCGTCAAGTATTCCCCGGACAAACCATGCTGCTTGACGCAGCACGCACCACGCACCACGCATCACGCACCACGCGGCCCGACCACCCGTCAGCCGGCCGCCGATGCATCCAAAAAACTCTGCAACAGAATCGCCGCCGCCATCGCGTCCACTTTCTGCTTGCGGTCGGCGCGGCGGACATTGCCATGGAGCAACACGCGGTTCGCTTGCGCGGAGGTCAGCCGTTCGTCCCAGGTCCGGACCGGAATGGGTACGGCGCCCGTAAGTCGGGTAACGAACTCGCGGACTTTCTCCGCGGCCGGGCCGTAAGTGCCGTCCATATTCCGCGGCAGGCCGACGAGGATCATTTCGCAAGGCTTGCCGGCGAGAATCTCCTCCAGGCGCTCGATGAACGCATCGAATGGCTCTGCGGGAACGAATTCCAAGGGCTGGGCGATGAGCTTCAGCTCGTCGCTAATCGCCAAGCCGATCCGCTTTGTCCCGACATCAAGGGCCATTATGCGCATGCGCAGGAAATCTGGGGCAAGGCCAGGCTCGGTCCCAGCCGAATTTTGCCTGCGACACGAGCAGGGACGCATCTCATCTTTTACGCTGTTCAGGACTAACGGACCGCCTGACCCCTCACCCCGGCCCTCTCCCCATCGGATGGGGAGAGGGGGAATCGCCGGCCGTCAGTCCGCGCACTTGGCGGCGCAAGTCGTCGAGCGGCCAGAGGCCTGCCATTGCGCAACCAACGGCGCCACCGGACTCCCTCTCCCCCTCGGAGGGGGAGAGGGCCGGGGTGAGGGGGCAGCCGCGTGACACGCCAACGACCGCGATGCCCGCCGCACTCCCTCTCCCCTTGGAGGGAATGGGTTGAGGTGAAGGGCTACTGCGCACACGGCTGCACAGCTTTTGAGATGCGCCCCAAGAGCAGCTGGGGCGTGAGTTTGCGCTTTCCTGGCGTGGTGTTCTCAAGGTTTACTCCGAATGTTCAACCAGCCCCTGAAACCATGAGCCGCGCCGCCACTGAATTCCGCTATGAAAAACTCACCTGGCCGGAGATCAATGACGCCATCGAACTGAGGAAGGTTTGCATCGTCCCCTGCGGCGCCGTGGAACAACACGGCGCGCATCTGCCACTCGACGTCGATATCGTTTGCCCCACCGAAATCGCCCGCGGGGCCGGACGGTTGATCCCGGACAAACTGCTCGTGCTGCCCACCGTCTGTTACGGCTACACGGGCCACGTCATGGATTTTCCAGGAACGATCAACAATCATTTCGAGCACTTCATCGACCACGTGCTCGACATCACCAAATCGCTCGCCTACCACGGCTTCAAAAAAATCGTCCTGCTGAACGGGCATGGTTCCAACATGCCCAATCTCGATCTGGTGGCGCGTCGCACGAACCTCGAGACCGACGCGGAGTGCATTCTGGCGGCGTGGTGGAATCTGCTCACGGTGGACAAGTCGTTCCTCCCGCGCTGGCGCCAAAGCAAATTTCCCGGCGGTTGCGCGCACGCCTGCGAGCTCGAGACCTCGCTCTATCTTTACCTGGATGGCGACAACGTGCGGAAAGACCAAATCAAGAGCGGAGTCATCAGCTTCAACGAAGAGAACAGCCCCTTCAACTGGGTCGATTTGTTTGCCGCGGGTCCGGCGACGCTCATTTCATGGACGAGCAGCTATTCCGAAACTGGAGTTCTTGGGGATGCCAAACTGGCCAGCGCCGAGAAGGGCCGCGAGGCGTATGAGGAAGCTGTGAAACAACTGGCGCGATTCATCACCTGGTTCCGCGACCGGCCCGCGGACCCGCGCCGGGATCGGCATCGCCAGCCGCCAACCATGCCCATGCCTTGGGGGCAAAGGCCGGCCAAATGACTCGTAGCAGCCGACGTAAGGAGGCTCTGATCTCCTGGAGTTTGAGCCTCGTTACCTCTGTTGCGGCGAGGGCGCTGGCAAGCCGACCCGGTGGGGCGAGACTACTGGCGAGCCAGCCCGGTGTGGCGAGGCTGCCGACGAGCCGGCTCGCGAGGACGCTCGCCCCACCATGAACCCACCGACTTCCCCGCCGACACGCTACCGCTTCCTGGTCCTCGCCGTCCTCTGTTCGCTGGCATTCCTCACTTATCTGGACCGCATCTGCATCATGCGGGTGCAAGGCGACATCGAGCGCGATTTGGGATTCGCCGAACTCACCCCGGCGGATAAGGAATCCCTTCGCAAAAGCGGCCTCGAAGGCGACTCCCAGGCACGCGCCAAACTAGCCAGGGACCGGGCGACCCAGCGCATGAGTTGGGTGTTCTCCGCCTTCGTTGCCGGCTATGTGCTGTTCGAGGTGCCCGGTGGCTGGCTCGGCGACCGATGGGGAGCCCGCGCTGTCATCGTCAGAATCGTTCTCTGGTGGTCGCTGTTCACCGCGGCGACCGGGGGCGTGAAAGGGATTACCGCCTTGTTCTCGTCCAAGCCAGGTCCCGAACAATGGCTGATGGCTTTGGTAGCCGTTCGGTTCCTGTTCGGCGTCGGCGAAGCGGGAGCTTATCCGAACATCGCCCGCGCGCTGGGTCGCTGGTTTCCATTTCGCGAACGCGCCACGGCGCAGAGCTTCATTTGGCTGTCGAGCCGGCTCGGCGGGGCCTTCGCGCCGGCCATCATTGGCGGCCTGATGCTGCTCGGCGGCGGCTGGCAACGCGCGTTCTGCATTCTCGGTCTCGTGGGACTGGGTTGGGCCGCCTTCTTCCTCGTGTGGTATCGGGACCGTCCCGAAGACACGCCCGCGGTGAACGGCGCCGAACGCGAGTTGATTCGCGCCGGCGAGGCCGCGCCCGGGAGCATTTACGACGATACCTCTGCTCCCGCCTTCCGTTGGAATTCGCTGATTTCGCCAAACGTCCTGGCACTCTGCCTGGTTTCGTTCTGCGTGAGCTTCTGCTTCTATTTCTACATCACCTTTCTGCCCAAATATCTGAAGGACCAATTCCAGGTCGATTACGCGCAATCGCAATTCATCAGTGGTTTGCCTCTGCTGCTGGGTGGGTTCGCCTGCCTCGCCGGCGGATTTCTTTCGGACTACGCGATCGGCAAAACGGGCAGCAAACGCTGGGGCCGCAGCCTGATCCCCATCATTGGCTGGACCGCGGCCGGACTGTGCGCGTTCGCCGTGTCGCAACTCCATTCCGCAGTGGCCGTCATGACGCTCATCGTCGTCGCGTTCATATTTCAGGATTTCGGTGTGCCCTCGATGTGGTCGCTCCCGACGGACATCGGAGGCCGTTTCGCTGGAACTGTCGGCGGATGGATGAACTCGGCAGGCGCCATCGGGGGAGCATTGAGCCCGCTCGTCGCCGCCCAGGTGTCCATCGCGCATGGTTGGAACGCGACGTTCGTGGTGTTTGGCGCCGTCTATCTGCTCGGCGCGCTGGCCTGGTTGCGCGTGGATGCGGGCAGCCCGATGCGTCAGTCGAACAGTCGAGCTAAGGAGACAACCTCCGACTGAACGCGGAAAGTCGCCCGAATTCTCGGCTCACCAATGTACGTTGACTCGCGTCGCAAATCCGCTGGAACTCTTGAACCCATGCCAACAAACTCGCGCGCGTGATTGATACCAGGCAATTCATCAACCTTCGGCTTCGCGGCGGGTTCGTCATCAAGCAAATCGAATTCACCAATGAGCCGCTGCTGGATGCTCTGGAGCGGGAAGCGGTCGCGCAGACGCGCATCGTGGGGCGGGAATTCCGCCTGTTGATTCGCTCCGGCTTGAACGAGGAAGAGCTCTCGATTACCCTCTACCATGAAATTCTGGAAGCTGCGTCCGTGGCAAGCCTGAACCCGCCCGCAGGTGTGATGGATTTCAACGAAGCTGCGTTCGAGCGCGCTGCACGTGCCGCACAGGCGCGCTGGGGCGCCGCCTCGCCCGAGACAGTCAACCTCATGTTGCAATTCCACGGATTTCCGGAACAATAATCCCATGGTTGACCGCGACAAAATCCAATTCGACCTGATCAAGCTGGTGAGCGGCGAGCGAATCCTGCGGCTCACCGAGCCGCAATCGGGCTTGTCCCTGGAAAAGAAACTTGCCCCTGCGGACGCGGTCGTCCGGCAAAAGGAAAGACTGCTGCAGGTGTTCGACGCCGCGCTCGCGCGGGCCGAAATGCTGACGGCCTGAACGTGTTTGTCGCCGTCCATCTGCTTGGCGCGCTGGCCTGGTTGCGCGTGGATGCGGGCAGCCCGATGAATCAGTCGAACAGCCGTTCGCCGTGAGTGTATTTCGCAACGGAGTCGCGATTGAATTTCAAGCCGAGGCCGGGCGCGTCGGAGATCGCCAACATTCCGTCCGCGTCCAGGCGCCACGGTTCCGCCACGATTTCGTCGATGAAGGGCGAGCCGTTCAGATACTCCACCAGGTCCGTGTCCGGGAAGGCGGACGCCAATTGCAAGTCCGCCGCCAGGCCGACCGCCGTGTTCCAGCCATGGGGAATGAAACGCACGCCATGTTCCTGCGCCATCCACGCGATGCGCCGTTCCTCGCTGATGCCGCCGACCTTGGTGACATCCGGTTGCACGATGTCGAACGCGCCCGCTTCGAGCCACGGCTGAAACGATTGGCGGCGCGTCAGCACTTCGCCCCCGGCGATGGGAACTTTGCTGTGCTCGCGCAATCGCACGAAGTCCTGTAGCGCGTCCGGCGAGAGCGGTTCTTCGAACCACGCGACATCGTAGTCGGCCAGCATCTCGGAAGTGCGCAGCGCCCAGTTGTAGCCTTGCGGCCAGTAGGCGTTGCTGCCGCCCGCGTCGACCATCAACAGTGAGTCCGAGCCAATCGCCTCGCGCGCCGCGCGCACGACGGCTTCGTCCCAGGCGTTGTTGCGACGGCCAAATGGCCCCCAGCCGATTTTGAAGGCGCGGAAGCCCTGCGCGTGGATCGACTGAAGCCGTTCGGCCAGCGGCCCCGGCTCTTCCATCAGCACCGAGGCGTAGGGCCGAACGCGCGCGCGATAGCGCCCGCCCAACAACCGGCCGACCGGCTGGGCGGTGGCCTGGCCGAACAAATCCCACAGCGCGATGTCGATGCCGCTGATCACGTGCGTGACCGAGCCGCCGCGTCCCTGCCAGAAGGTGTGCTGGTGCAGCTTCTCCGTGACGCGCTCGGGTTCGAGCGCGTGTTCGCCCAGCAGCAACGGCTCAAGCAGCTTCAACGCACCTCGAACCAAATGATCGCTGGTGAACACACTGCCGACGCCGATCAATCCTTCGTCCGTCTGCACCGCCACCAGCGTGTGCACGCAATCGTCCGGCTTCAGTTCATGGCTCCATCCGCCTTCGGGCGTGGCGCCTCGCAGTCCCGCGCAACGAATCGATCGAATTTTCATCAAAACAAATGCGGCACGAAGCGGCTGAGGTTTCCGGTGATGCGCCGGCTGTCTTCGCGGATGCCCAGGCCGGCGGCTTCGTGGTCCACGATCCAGACGCCCATCACGGGACGATTGCCGCTGAAGTCGGGCAGTTCCGCAAGCGCCTGATAGACGAAGCCCTCCTCGCCGTATTCGCCGTCGGTGCTTTGGGCGAGCGCGCCGTTCTCGACGAGCGCGATGTTGGCGCCTTCGCGGCTGAGCTTGGGCTTTTGAACGTAGTTGCCTGCGAGCGGCTCGGGAGAGTCGAAGCAGGGAAGCAGGTTCGGATGGTTCGGAAACAGTTCCCAGAGGATCGGCAGGAGCCCTTTGTTGCTCAGCAGCATCTTCCAGGCGGGCTCGATGAAGCGGGCCGGCTCGGCGGCCAGGTGCGCGCCGAACTCCTCGTGCCACATCCATTCCCACGGATAGAGTTTGAACGCCGTCTCAATCTGTTCGTCCTCGAGGTCGGTGAAACATCCCCGTTTTTTGTCCCAGCCGATGTCCTCGATTGCCAGACGGCGCGTGTCGAAGCCCGCTTGGTGGCAGGTGTCCTGGAGATAAAGCACGGTCTGCTCGTCCTCAGGATGGTCCTTCACACTGGCGAAGTGAACTCGGCCGGGGCCGAGCACTTTCCAGGCTTCGATGAGCCGCTCGTGAATCGAATTGAACTGGTCGGCGGCGGCGAAGCTGTCCTTGAGCCAAAACCATTGCGCGACCGACGCTTCGAGGAGCGCCGTCGGCGTGTCCGCGTTGTATTCTAGAAGCCTGGGCGGGTGTGCCCCGTCGTAGGCGAGGTCGAACCGGCCGTAAAGGCTGAAGTCATCTCGGTCCCACGAAGCCTGGACGACGGGCACGGCGGCCTTGGGCATCGCGAGCCGATCCCACCAGCCGTTTTCGACCACCGCGCCGGCGGCTTCGAGGCAGAGGGCGTGGAGAGCGTTGGCGGCGGCTTCCAATTCGTCGATTTCACGCGCAGTGAACTGGTAGTAGGCCGCTTCGTCCCAATACGGCCCATCCTCGTGAGTGTGGTACGTAAGCCCGACTTCCTCGACTTTCGCGCGCCAGTCGAGCCGCGGCGAAATGGCCTGGCGTTGCATCAGGAAATGCCGCTGCGCGAGGAACTGCCGAAGCCGCCGCGGGTGCTGCCTGGACTACCTCGGGTGACGTTGTGATGCTGCGCGCTGGCGAGGCGGGCAGCCTGTGGCGTCGGCCTGGAGGCCGTCGTGGCATGGGTGGCGGGATCAGGGGTCCAGGACCCACCGTGGTAATAACCCTGCCCTGGGACGTAGTGATTGTATGGGTGCGGGTACCAGGCTTGATAGGGCGCATGGTAGTAGCCCGCGCCGCGCACGTAATAGTTGTTGGTGTAGACGTTGTCGGAAGTCACTTCCGGTTGATTCGGGCTGCAGCCGACAAGCCCGGCTCCGGCGAGCGAGCTGGTCAGCACAAGCCGGATGGCGCGTGAACGTTTCAAAGCAGAAGCAAGTCGAGCGGGCGTCAACCCATGATCGACGCGGCGATGATGATGCAGACCCCCACGATGACCGCCGCACCGACGATGGCGGCGGCGACATTCTTGTTCTCGACAATTTCCTTGTGCAGGTTGCCCGGCGTGCAGAAATCGAAGAGCTTGTAGCCGATCACAGCCAGGCCGACACCAAAGATTCCGAACAGCGCAACGAGACCGAGCGCTCCCAGAAGCGTTTTCGCGTGCCAGGTCTCGGTTCCGGCAGCGTGCAGCGTTTCAGCTCCCGCATCCGCCGCGGCGTGAGCGATGACTGGTGCAAGCAGCAGCGCAGTGAGGACGAACGGACGGAGGCGACGGATGGAATTCATGATCAGAGGTGAACTCGACTTTGGTCTCATTGGCGGGACGTTAGCTACCGGCCGTGCGGCGGACAAGTGGAAGGTCGTGGGTCAGATTGTAACAGCCCAAAAACCGCTTGCGCCCTCGGGCGTCGTTCGGCAATGTCCTGCCCTCTTTTTTCCGGCCTTCCGCGGGGGTGTTTCACCGGCCGGGGCAAACTCGAGTTGACCGATCGTGAAGATCTTTAGCGGCAGTTCCAATCTACCTCTGGCCAAGGCCATCGCGGCCTCGATCCAACTTGAACTGGGCCAGTCCACCGTCAGTTCTTTCCCCGACGGCGAGACGTTCGTGAAGATCGAGGAGAACGTGCGCGGGGAGGACGTGTTCGTCGTGCAGTCGACCAGCCCGCCGACGAACCATCACCTGATGGAGATGTTCATCATGATCGATGCGTTGCGCCGCGCCAGCGCCTCCCGCATCACCGCCGTGCTGCCCTTCTACGGCTACGCCCGCCAGGATCGCAAGGACCAGCCGCGCGTGCCGATCACCGCCAAGCTCGTCGCCAACCTCCTCGTCGCCGCCGGCGCCAGCCGCGTCCTGACGATGGACCTGCACGCCCAGCAGATTCAGGGCTTCTTCGACATTCCTGTGGACCATCTCTACGCGGCGCCTGTGATGTACGACTACTTGAAGGCGAAGAAGATCCCCGACCTGGTGGTCGTCAGCCCGGACGTGGGCGGGTTGAAGATGGCCCACGCTTACTCGCAGGTGCTCGATGGCGGGTTGGCCATCGTGGCCAAGCGCCGCAAGAGCGCCACCGAAGTCGAATCGGTGGCCGTCATCGGCGAAATCCGCGGCAAGAACATCCTCATGGTCGATGACTTGACGGAAACGGCCGGCACACTCACCAACGCCGCAACCCTGCTCAAAAAGCGTGGAGCCAGAAAGATTTACGCCTGTGTTTCACATGCGATCCTGAGCGAAATCGGCGTCGAACGGCTGCGCAAATCTAAGATTGACGAACTTATCACGACTGATACCGTCCTCCGCCCCCCGATAGACGGGGTCCATGTGACGACGCTGTCCGTCGCAGGTTTGCTGGGCGAAGCCATCAAGCGGATTCACAGCAATTCGTCTGTGACTTCGCTGTTTGAGTTCAAGGGCGGGCGCACCAGCTAGCGCCGGCCAGGTGGGGCGAGCGTACCCGCGAGGGGGCGCGTCCGAAGCTGAGATAGAATAGACGACATGAAATCCGTTCCATTGACCGCCTATCCGCGCAAGGCCGCTGGCCGCGCGGCCGCCCGCATTGTCCGCAAAGGCCGCCGCATTCCGGCCGTCATCTACGGCCGCCAGGCCCAACCGCAAAACCTCGAGGTCGATTCCAAGGCCCTGGAGGACCTCCTGCACGCCTCCGCCTCGGAAAACCTGCTCGTCGATCTGAGCGTGGATCAAGACGCGCGAGCCCGGCGCCTGGCGCTTGTGAAGGAAATTCAGCACCACCCAATGAGTGGAAAATTCCTGCACATCGATTTCCACGAAATCCAGGAGAACGAGAAGGTCAGCATCGCCGTGCCCGTCGAGGCCACCGGTGAAGCCGTTGGCGTGAAGACCGGCGGCGGCGTCCTGGAGCACGTCCTCCACAAAATCAAAGTTCGTTGCCTGCCAAAGGATTTGCCCGAATTCATCGCCATCGATGTTTCCAGTCTTGAGATTGGCCGCGCCATTCACATCGGGGAAATCCCGCCGATTCCGAACGTCGAAATCCTGGGTGACAAGAGCGCCCCCGTCTTCGCCGTCGCCGCGCCGATCACTGAAGCCGAGGAAGCCGCCGCGGCCGAGGCCGCGACAGCCGTGGGCGAAGTCGAAATGATTAAAGAGAAGAAGGAAGAGGGCGAAGCCGAAGGCGCCGCGCCCGCCAAGGCTGGCGACAAGGCTGCCGCCGCGAAAGGCGCCGAAAAAGCCCCGGCCGCCAAAGGCGCCGAAAAAGCGCCGGCCGCGAAAGGCGCCGAAAAGGCCGCCACCGGCAAGGAAGCCGACAAGAAGCCTTCCGCGGAAAAGAAGAAGTAGGCTTGTCCGCCCCCGTTTGTCCCGGTGGAACCTGTTTTCCTTATCGTGGGACTCGGGAATCCGGGCCGCGACTACGCCCGGACGAGGCACAATGCGGGCTTTCTGCTGCTCGACCAGTTGGCTGACGCCTGGCGAGTCGAGTGGGCCGCTCGCAGGAAGTTCAATGCCCGCGTCGCGCGGGCCGACCGGGGTGACCGGCGAATCTTCCTGTGCGAGCCGGAAACGTACATGAATGAGTCCGGCGAGGCCGTCAGCGCCTTGATGAAGTTTTACAAAGTGCCGCTGCCGCACCTGTTGGTGGCGGTGGACGATGCGGACCTGCCGCTGGGCACGCTCCGGCTGCGGCCCGAAGGCAGCAGCGGCGGGCATCACGGATTGGAATCCGTCGAGCGGCACGTGGGCACGCACGCCTATGCGCGGCTGCGGATTGGTATCGGGCGCCGGGCCGCGGATCAGCGCGAAATTACGGACTGGGTGCTGGCCCCATTCCAAAAAGATGAGATGCCGGTGCTCGAAAAGGTTTTGCAAACGGGCTGCGAACAGATTGAATGCTGGCTCTCGGACGGCGTTCGCGAAGCGATGAATCGTTTCAACGGCGCCGTGGCAATCGACGAAAACTGACACACCAAAAGCAATGCGAGTGAAACGTTACGAAGGCCTGTTTATCCTCAACAGCAACCTCACCTCGACGGGCAAGGACGACGGTGTGACCGTCGCGCTGGAGAAGATTTCAAAGGAAATCGAAGCCGCCGGGGGCAAAATCGAAGGCACACAGAAAATGGAAAAGCGCAATTTCTCCCGCATTGCGGACAAGAAGTTCAATTCCGGCTTCTACGTCAACGTCCTGTTCTCCAGCCCCGGCTCCGCGCTCACCGCGCTGAAGCATAAGTTCGGGCTCAACGAGGACATCTTTCGTGTCCTCATCACCATCGCGCCCCCGCCGAAGGAAGAGAAAGCCAAGTAACCCCGCCGCCTATGGCCAGCTTCAACAAAGTCATCCTCGCCGGCAACCTGACTCGCGACCCGGAGCTTCGCTACACGCCCAAGGGGACCGCGGTAACCCGGATTACTCTGGCGGTCAACCGCAATTACACTACCGAAACTGGCGAGCGCAAAGAAGAAGTGAGCTTTGTGGACGTCGATGCGTGGGGACGCCAGGCCGAAGTCATTGCGCAATACATGAAGAAGGGCCGCCCGCTGCTCGTCGAGGGGCGCCTGAAGCAGGACACCTGGGAAGACAAGAACACCCACCAAAAGCAAAGCAAGCTCAAGGTCGTGCTCGAAGGCTTCACCTTCATCGACTCCAAGCCCGGCGACGCGGGAGCCGCGCCCAACCCTCTGCCTCCCCGCCCCGCCGGCGCGACGCCAGCCGTCGCTGCGGCCCCGGCAGTCGCTTCTGCAACCGCCGACGCCGAACCTCCCCCCGGCGACGACGACGTCCCCTTCTAATTTACGCTTCACGTTTTACGTTTCACGTCTCACGCATCACGCATCACTTTTCACCGCCCACTTTATGGCCAAGACCGAAGTCATCCTCACCCAGCAAATCGTCGGCCTCGGCGCCGAGTCCGATCACGTCAAGGTCGCCGCCGGCTATGCCCGCAACTATCTCTTTCCGATGGGAATGGCCGTGCCGCTGACGATGGCGAACAAACGCCGCCTCGAAGTGCTCCGCCAGCGCCGCGCCGACCGCGAGGCGCACGAGTTCAACACCATGAGCGAACTGGGCAAGAGCATCACCAAGCTGACCTGCCTGCTCAAGGTCAAGACCGGCGACGACGGCAAGGTGTTCGGCAGCATCACCAGCGGCGCCATCGCCGACGAACTCAAGCACCAATTCGATATCTTGTTGGACAAGCGAAAAATTCACCTTGAACATCCCATCAAGGCCCTTGGCGAGTTCGAGATCGAACTGCGCCTCCATCCCGAAGTCAGGGCCAGCCTCAAGGTTAAGGTCGAGAGCATAAACCCCCTTCCGGCCCCTGCCGCTGAGCCCGAGCCCCAGCCCGGCGACAAAGCCGAAGCCCAGAAGCGCGAGAAACGGTCCTTCCGCCACGGTGCCCAGGCCAAAGGCGACGTCAAGCCCGACACCGCTCCCGCGACCGCCAAACCCAGGCCCGAACGCCGTCCACGGCCGGCTCCGAAGGCCGAGAAGCCCGCCTGACGCAGGCCGCTCACAACCTCTGTTTTTTCGTCGCGGCCCGGGATGCACATGTCTCGGTTTGTCAAAATAGCGATTGCTGCGTTGCTCCTAATCGGCGCAGCTTTTGTCCTGAGAACCTTCTATCTCATGAGGACGCGATCCTGGTTTATTTCAGAGGGCACGCAGCGCGGATTGAAGCGCATTGACGAAAAACCAGCTCTGGATTCCAATTCACAGACGAGAGTTCCAAAGTGACCACGGCGCCCACCTGATTTTGGTCCATCACTGAACTCCGTGACGAACCGAAATCAAGAGGTCTCCATTCACGCCTTCACCCGCACCACGAGCTTGCCCGTCACGTGGCCGCTTTCCTGCAGGCGGTGTCCGTCGGCCAGTTCTTCCAAGTCGATGACGCGGCTGATGTGCGGTTTCAGGCTGCCTTCGTCCACCAACTTCGCGGCTGCACGCAGGATTTCGCCCTGGCTTTCGGGACGAACGCCATAAACCGTCGGCGCGCCCATGAACTCGAAGTAAAGCGTCGCGTTCTTGCGAAAGAGCTTTTGCGCAATCTCCGCCGAAGGCGTGCCGACGTAGGTAATGAGCCGGCCGTTGACGGCCACGCAATCCAGGGAGCAATCGAACACCTGGCCGCCGACCGCATCCAGGATGACCGGGCTGCCGCGGCCGCCGGTCTCCTGCTGGACGCGCTGCACGAAATCCTCTTTGGCGTAATTGATGATGACATCGGCGCCCACCCGTCGGCAGAGGTCGATGGATTCGTCACGGCTGGCGGTGGCAAGGACGCGGCAGCCGTGGCGTTTGGCCAGTTGCACGGCGACGTGGCCGACGCCGCCGCCGCCCGCGTGAATCAGAACGGTCTCGCCCGGTTGGATCCGCGCCCGGAGCAGCAGCGCCTCCCAAGTCGTCAGGGTGACCAATGGCAGGGCGGCGGCGTGAAGGTGGTCCAGCGCCGCCGGCTTGTGCGCCGCCGTGCGGGCGTCCACGCAAACGAATTCGGCGTTGGACCCATCGCGAACGAGGCTGGGCGAGGCGTAAACGGCGTCGCCGATATTGAATCCCTGGACTTCCGGCCCCAGTTCCCGGACCACACCGCTGACGTCGTAGCCCGGAATGAATGGGAACGTGCGCCCCTTGCCAAACGCGCCCCGGCGGATCTTGAAATCGATCGGATTCAAAGCTGCCGCATGGACTTCGATCAACAAATCACTCGGGCCGGGCCGGGGTTGGGGCATTTGCTTCGGCTGGAGCACTTCAGGCCCGCCAAATTGCGTTATGACCATTGCGCGCATGTTATGTCGTTGAGGCGTTGAATCGTTGAATCGTTAAAACGTTAAATCGTTAAATCGTTAAATCGTTAAAACGTTGAAGCAGTCGAGGAGCGCGAGCAACTCCGATTCACGATTTAACGATTTAACGATTTAACGATTCAAACTGTGGGCCGGTAATATCCAACCAATTCGTGCATTCGCCCAGTAATCTGGCCCAATGAGCAGTGCTGAACGGTTCGGATGAGCTGAGCGAACACGTTGCCGCCACGCTCAACGACCCGGGCCAGTTCGTCGAGTGCCCGGCCGGCCTCGGCGCGATGGCGCCGTTTGAACTGCTGAAGCCGCCGCACCTGGAGTCGTTTCTTGTGCTGGGGCGTGCGGACGACGTTCACGCCCGAAAGTCTGTCGTCTCCCTCGCGATACCGGTTGAGTCCGATAATGGGCCGCGTGCCATCGTTGATCTGTTGTTCATAGCGATGGGCCGCGGCCTGGATCTGGCTGCGCTGGTAGCGATGTTCGACCGCCGCCAATACACCACCAATGCGGTCGATCTGCCGGAACTCCTCCAGGATGGCTTCCTCCACGGCACGCTCGACGATTTTCATGCCGGGCGAGCCGCCCAGGGTGTTCATCATGAATTTGAACAGGCCCGTTTCCTCCAGGTGGATGGCCTGCGCTTGCGCCGCCAGGCGGACATACTCTTCACCCGGCGTGGTGAACGGCTCGTCGGCGCTGTTGCTGTGACAGGAATTGGCGCCGTTCATGTACGCGAGCACCAGCTCGACGGCGGTGCGCGTGAGATTGTTCTTGAACTCGTGCGCGACGAGCGACCGGCCGCTGGTCTGAATGTGCAGCTTGAAGAGTTGCGCCCGGGCGTCGGCGCCGAACACGTCGCGCATCCCAATGGCCCAAAGTTTGCGGCACACTCGCGCCAGTGCCAGGTATTCGATGTCCAGTCCGCCATCGAGGAAGAACGAGAGGCGCGGGCCGAATTGATTCACGTCCAGGCCGCGTGCCCGGAACAACTCGACGTAGGTGAACCCATTCGACAGCGTGTATGCCGCTTGCTGCACCGGCGTGGCGCCCGCTTCGGCGATGTGATAGCCGCTGATGGAAATCGGATACCAGCGCGGCATCTTCGCCGTGGTGAACTCAACCATGTCGGTGAGAAACCGCAGTGAGGCTTCGAGAGGAAAAATGATTTCGTTCTGCGCCTGAACTTCCTTGAGGATGTCGGCCTGAACGGTGCCCCGCAGTTTCGGCACAATGCCGGGGCCGCAGCGCCGCCTGGCCGCGGCGACGTACATTGCCAGTAGAATCGGCGCAGGTCCGTTGATGGTCATCGAGACGGAGAAATGTTCGTCGCCCGGCGGAAAGCCCGCGTAGAGCCGCACCATGTCCTCGACGGTGTCGATGGCCACGCCGCCTTCGCCGATCTTACCGAAGACGCCTTCCGCGTCGCTGTCCAGGCCGTAAAGCGTCGGCCCGTCGAAGGCGGTGCTCAGCCGGGTGCTTTTCTGCTGCTTGGCCAGGTAATGGAAGCGCTGGTTGGTGTCCTCGGCCAGTCCCAGGCCGGCGAACAGGCGCGTCGGCTCCTCGGCTCTGCGATCTGAGATTTTAGATTTCAGATTTGAAATCCCCGTCGGGGCGTCTTGCTCCAGATACATTGCAGCATAAGCGCCATTCACGAAGGGGAACTCGCCAGGCAGGCCCTCGCCGTGGAGGTAGCGGGCGATCTCGCCCGGTTCGTCGGTCTGCGGCAATGCCAGGCGCGGCAGCTTCAGCCCTGTGGGAGTTGTGACCGTGGCAGTGCCCGCGCGAACCCTTTGCCAGCGCCGAAGGATTTCCTTACGGAAGCGGGCATCGGTCCGGGCGCGCCTGACTTGTTGCTCGATGAACCGTCCGTGGGCTTCAACGGCGTCCGTGATTTGAGCCAAGACACTCATGGGTCATAACCGCACCGTTCCTGGAAAGGCGGTCGAAGCACCCGCCAAACTCCGACTGCCATTCCCACAGTGGCCGCCACGCGGCCTCCTATCCTGCCCTGCCCAGTGCGAATTCAACGAGATGGGGTTGCCGGACTTGCTCTGAGGCATCCAGCAGTTCAATCGAGAGGAGGCGGCCTGACTTGTCGTAGTCGATAATGATTCCGTCCCGAGGCTCGTCGCTTTCGACCACTTTGCCTGCGCGGAGGATAATCGACAGCGTGTCAGTGTCTTTGTCGTAAATGACTTTCATTGGGTTCGCCAGTACTTGTTCACTTTAGTCGTCTTGTAAGCTGTGAGGACATGATAACCGTGGGCCTCCTCCTTGACAACCACGCGCAAGAGCAATCGGCCGGCTGCGCCGAATTTTGACTGGATCGGAGGCATGACGGGTTCGCTCAAACTTTATGACCGGAGCCTGCAGCGCCGGCCGGGGGTCGTCGAACATTCATTGGACCGCTCAAATCCAAAGCCATGGAATTAACTGATGATCGACGCGAATACGGAATTCACGCCCGGATCGCGATGGCGCCTGGCGACAGTGCAAATGAGCTTCTGCTCTCCAGAATTGAGGGCCAGGCGCTGCTCGATCTCGGCAGCGGCCGTTTTCGCGGCGGCCAAGTCGGACTTGTTCACCACCACGACGTCGGCCAGGTCGAGCATGACGATTTTCTGGAGCTGCAAACGGCTGCCGTAATCGGGACTCATGACAAGGACGGTTTTGTCCACGGACTTGCGTCCGAACGGCAGCGCCTCCTGCCCGACGCCGACGGTTTCAACGAGCACCAGGTCGAACCCGCTGCGTTTGAGCAGTTGAAGGCACGGTCCGGTGGCCGGGGAAAGTCCGCCTGCCTGCCCGCGCGAGGCCAGGCTGCGCATGAACACGCGGTCGTTTTGAGAGTAAATCATCGTCGCCCGGTCCCCCAGCAACGCGCCCTGGCCCACCAGGCTTGGATCATGAGAAAGGATGGCAAGGCGGGCCCGCGGGTCGGCCTCCAGGAACCGCAGCGCCAGTTCGTCGATGAGCGTGGTCTTGCCGGCGCCGCCGGGGCCGGTGATGCCGATGACGCGTGTTGCGTGTTGCGTGTTGCGTGAGGAAGGAATCCCGGCGCTCCCCGCGGCCGTGAGCCGTCTGGCCAGTTCGCGGTCGGGGCGTGGCTTGCGGCGGCGGAGTGGCGGCCGCGCAGGCTGGCGCGCCCGGCCATACGTCTGCTTCACGAAATTCACCATCTCGGCCAGCGCCGTTCCGGCGAAAAAAATCCGGTCCACGCCGTTTTTCTCCATGAGGCGGGCGTCTTCGGCCGTGATGGTGCCGCCGCCGCCGCCGAAGACCCCGATGTCGTCCGCGCCCTCCTGCTTGAGCAGGTCGATGACTTCTCTGAAATACTCGACGTGGCCGCCATTGTAACTGGAGATGCCGATGGCGCGGACGTCTTCCTGAATGGCCGCCCGTACGATGTCGCGGGCGGAGCGATGGTAGCCCAGGTACACGACTTCAATGCCGTGGCGGATGAATTCCAGGTTGACGGTGTTGATGGCGCTGTCGTGGCCGTCGCAGATCGGCACGGCGGTGAGCAGGCGGATGGGGATGCGTGATGCGTGATGCGTTGTGCGTGACGCGGGGGGAGCCGGCCTGGCTCTGAGGTAACGCTTCCCGGCATTGCGCCGTGTAGTATTCGCTTTCATCGCGGCCCATCACATTCGATTCATTTTGATTCCACGCCTCGCGCTTCACGCATCACGCATCACGCACCACGCATCACGTTTCACGCATCACGCATCACGCACCACGTCCGGCGCCGCCAAGTTAATGCGGCCGCGGCTGGCAAGCAACGCGCCAGTCGGATATGCTCCGTCCCATGAAAGACGCCTTCGATTTCTCCGGCAAAACGGCGCTGGTGACCGGCAGTTCGCGCGGCATCGGCGCGGGGATCCTCACGGCCTTCGGCCAACTGGGCGCGCGGTGCGCGGTCAATTACGTGGCCGACGCGAACGGACGGAACAAAACCGAGGCGGAGCGCGTGGCAGCGGCGCTGCCGGGCGCGTCGGTCATCCAGTGCAACGTGGGCAACCCGGACCAGGTCGGCCGGATGATGGAACAGGTGAAAAACGACTTCGGCGGACTGGACATTCTGGTCAACAACGCGGGCATCCTTCAGGATCGGACGATCAAGAAAATGAGTACCGAGGATTGGGAAAGCGTGCTGCGCGTCAATCTCACTGGCACCTTCAACTGCATCCAGCAGGCGGCGCCGATTTTGAGGCCCGGAGGCCGCATCGTGAACGTAACGTCAGTCAGCGGCCAACTCGGCTTCTTCGGGCAGGCCAATTACTCCGCCAGCAAAGCCGGCCTGATGGCGCTCACGAAAGTCGCCGCGCGCGAACTGGCCAAACAGCAGATCACCGTCAACGCCATCGCGCCCGGATTCATCGACACCGAGATGAGCCGCGGCATGCCCGAAGATGTGGCCAGGCAGTTCCTGGCCCAGGTGCCCGCGGGCCGCTACGGCAAAGTGGACGACGTCGTGTTTCCGGTGCTCTTCCTTTGTTCGCGGTATGCGGCCTATATCACTGGGCAGGTCATTCACGTGAGTGGCGGGTTCTTTATGTGAACGGTTGAATCGTTGAATCGTTGAATCGTTGAATCGTTAAATCGTTGAATCGTTAAATCGTTAAATCGTTAAATTGCTCGGGGGTGCAAGTTGGTACTTCGCTTCAACGCTTCAACGCTTCAACGATTCAACGCTTCAACGATTTAACGATTCAACGATTTAACGTCCCCCATGATTACGCACATCTGCGACCGTTGCGGCCGGCCCATTGAGAAGGGCGAAGTACGCTACATCGCCAAGGTCCAGGTGTTCGCCGCCGGAGACACTTTGGAAATCTCGCTGGACGATTTGCTGGAGGATCCGACCGCGAGGATGGAACGTCTCCTGGAACAGTGCGCGGGTCTCACCGAGGAGGAGCTGATGCGCGACGTGTTCGTCGAGATGCAGTTCGATTTGTGCCGCCGTTGCCAGCGGGCTTATCTCGCCAATCCGATGGCGACGACGTGATGCGTGGTGCGTGAAACGTGAAACGTAAAACGTAAAACGTAAAACGTGAGGGCAGGAGTGGCACGGCGAGTACCACGAGCCGGCGCCACGCATCTTACGTTTCACGTTTCACGTTTTACGTTTCACCAGGATGCGTGGTGCGTGGAAAATGGAACGAGACTTCTCACGCAACACGCATCACGCACCACGCTTCACCCCGTCTCCACCATTGTCCTCCTCGCCGGGTCATGGCAGGCTGGCGCCACTAACCGACGATGAAACTGGCTTTATTCGGCATTCCTAACATTCCGCTGGGCAAGCACAACGTAAAGGACCCGCGGCTCGACCAGGCGGACGAATTGGTCGAGGCGGACAAGAAGACCTATGCTCAAGTGGACGCGGTTGGGGAGGACCAGGCCCTGGAGGCCGATGCGATCCTCACCACGCGCGAAGGCCTGCCCGACCTGATGCTGAAAGACCTGGAAATGGTGGAGACGCGGTTGGGGCGCAATCCTCCTGAAGCGGAGCAGGCCGCGCTGCTGAAGATCCAGGCGGCGTTGGAAGGCGAACGCGGGCTGTTCACGTCCGGACTGGGCGGGCTCGAATTGCAGGCGGTGGCAGCCCACAGTTTCCACACGAATAAGCCCATCATCGTGGCGACGCCCGACGAACTCGAGGCGCCGGATGGCCTGTTTGTTCGCGCGTTGCGTGAGAGTGGTTACATCTCCTTCCTTACCGTGGGTGGCAAGGAGAACCGGGCCTGGCCGATTCGCAAAGGCGCCACGGCCTGGGAAGCCGCCGGGTCCATTCACACCGACCTGCAAAAAGGATTCATCCGCGCGGAAATTATCGGCTTCGACGATTTTATTCAGGCCGGAGGCGAAACAGAGGCCAAGCGGGCGGGCAAACAACGGCTGGAAACCAAAACCTATGTCGTGCAGGACTACGACTTGACCCATTTCCGCTTCAACAAGTAGCCGCCAGGCCACGTCGCACGTTCCGGCGTCCCGCGCGTGCACGGCGAATCGCAATTCCCTACACTCCGCCGAACCGTCGGTGCCGCCGCCCGTATTCCTCCAGTGCGTCGAACAACTGCGCCTTGCGGAAATCGGGCCAGAGCGTGGACGTGACGACCAGTTCGGCGTAGGAGATTTGCCAGAGCAGGAAATTGCTCAGGCGCATCTCGCCGCTGGTGCGGATGAGCAGGTCGGGATCGGGAAGGTTCTTCGTGTAGAGATGTTGCGAAATCGTCTGCTCGGTGATCTCGGCGGGATCGAGCCTGCCCTTCTGCGCCTTGGCGGCGATGTCGCGGACGGCCTCGACAATCTCGGTGCGGCTGCCGTAGCTCAGGGCCAGAATCAGCGTGAGGCCGTTGTTCCTGGCCAGCGCCGCCTTCGACTTCTCCAACTGCTGCTGGACGAACTCGGGGAGGCGATAGATTTGCCCGATGGCTTCGAGCCGGACGTTGTTTCGATTTAACTCGCCGATTTCATTCTTCAGGTAGCGGGCCAGATATTTCATCAGCGTGTCCACCTCGTCCTTGGGCCGGCCCCAGTTCTCGACCGAAAACGCGTATACCGTGAGGTACTTGATGCCCGCCTCGCCGGCCGCGCGGACCACCGCCCGGACCGATTCCGCGCCTTCGCGGTGGCCTTCGACCCGCGGCAAATGGCGCTGTTTGGCCCAACGCCCGTTGCCGTCCATGATGACGGCCACGTGCGCCGGCAGATTGGCCCTGGCTTGCTCGCTCAAGTGGGGCTGGGCGGCGCTCATCGGTGAGGGGAGCTAGTATTCAGTAATCAGTGTTCAGTAATCAGTATTCAGTATTCAGTCTCCAGTTTTCAGCAATTCGAAGCGAATGGGCCCGCTGTCTGAACACGGATTACTGATTACTGAACACTGATTACTGATTACTGATTACTGTGCTTTACAGCAGAATCGTCTGATCGCGCGCTGGACCGACGGACACGATGGCCAGCCGGGCGCCAGTAAACTTCACAATGGCCTGGAGATACTCCCGGCAACGGGCGGGCAAGTCCCGGAACTTGCGCACCCGCCCGGTCGGCTGCCGCCATCCGGAGAAATCGACGTAGATCGGTTCGCACTTCGCAAGGACTTCGACGTCGTTCGGGACATAGTTAAACGTTTCCTTGCCCGCCCGATAGCCGACACAAACTCGAATCCGCTCGAGCGAATCCAGCCCGTCGACGTTCGTCACCGCCAGCTCGTCGAGGCCGTTGACCATCGTCGCGTGGCGCGTCGCCACGGCGTCGAACCAGCCGCAGCGCCGGGCGCGGCCGGTGGTCGAGCCAAATTCGCGGCCCAGGCTGTGCAACAAATCGGCGACCTCCGCGCTCTCCGTAGGCAACGGCCCTTCGCCTACGCGCGTGGTGTACGCTTTCATCACGCCGACGACACGGTCCATTCGGTGAGGCGCCACTCCCGAGCCGGTGCAAGCGCCGCCCGCCGTGGTGTTCGACGAAGTGACGAACGGGTACGTCCCGTGATCGATGTCCAGGAACGTGCCCTGCGCACCCTCGAAGAGGATATGCTTGCCCTTGCGCATCGCTTCGTGGAGATAAATAACGGTATTGGCGACGTAAGGCTTAAGGGCCTTCCCCGCGGCCAGGTAGTCGCCAAGTACGGCACGGAACGACAGCGGCTTGGCCCCGAAGGCTTTCAACACTTCGTTGTTTTCCCGAATCTTGAGCGCGAGCTTCTCCTCGAACCGCCCGGGGTTGATGAGGTCGAGCACACGCAGGCCCACGCGGGCGGCCTTGTCGCCGTAGGCAGGGCCGATGCCGCGTTTGGTGGTGCCAATTTTGTTTTTGCCCTTGAGGATTTCGCGCTGCGCGTCCAGCTCCCGGTGGTAGGGAAACACTACGTGCGCTGTCTCGCTGAGGACGAGATTGGAAGAAATTCTGATGCCGAGTTGCGCCAGCCCGCGAATTTCTCCGACCAAACCGACCGGATCGACGACAACGCCATTGCCGATGACGCAGACCTTGCCTCGCCGCAGGATGCCCGAGGGGATGAGATGAAGGACGTATTTCTTTTTCCCAATGAAAACCGTGTGGCCGGCGTTGTTGCCGCCTTGCGTGCGGACCACGACGTCCGCCTGGCCGGTCAGCACGTCGATGATCTTGCCTTTGCCTTCGTCGCCCCACTGGGCGCCGACGAGAATTGTGTTGGCCATAGTTGTCCGGCGGGCGATGAAGAAAAAAACCCCGAAGTGCAAATTCGGGGCGACTACGCTCGCTTCTTTGCGGGCGGAAAGTAGAAACGGCGACGCCGGGTGTCAATGCTGGTTTGGGCCGGAATCGGGGGACGCTGAAGCGTTGAAGCGTTGAAGCGTTGAAGCGTTGAAGCGGACTGAAACCTGTGCTCCGGGGTGCGGCGTTCATGCCGGCTCACCCGGATGTTTCCCACCCAATGTAGCCGCCGGCGTGAGGAGGCGGAGAAGGCCGACGCGCCGTCCCTCCGCCTCCTCGCATCGGCGGCTACCATCGCCGGTGGAAGAATCCGGGTTCAGGTCCCGACAGGCCGTGATATGCGGGTCCTGTCCGAGCCCGTAACTTTCTTCATTCCACAACAATACCTCCAGCGCAGTGAAGGCAAGGAAGCGGTCCAAGTCGAGCCGTTGCTGGCGTTGTTGCCAACGTTCCCCGGGGCCGGTCGCTCGCGCTGCGTCGACCAGCGGGTCCACTTCGAGTTGATCATTGATAGGAGAGCGCCAAGCGGAAGAACATGGCGCCGGAAGGCAACTGATTCATTGGGACGCGCAACTTGACTGTTTCCGAACCGTCAGGATTCTGGGTGCGTGCAGTTTCTGGAAAGAAGCCTTCGGCTGATGTCCAATTCACAAGTTGGGGTGATTTTTCAACAGCGTTGCCGGAGACCTGCATTCCGGCCGGGACGCGAAAGCTCAACGTCAAATAACCATTGGCTGCGAAAGCCGAGAGGTCGGTGGGGCTTTGGTTGATGAAGTTGGCTGCGCCTGGCGTTCCGCCGGTCTGAGCAGAGGCCACCCAGCTCCCGGCCAAACTGTTGTCGATGGCAGGATTGGTCAAAGCCAACGTAGGCCCGGTCCCATTCGGCGCCGCAGGCCACGGCGCGAGCGACGAGTAATCAACCCGGTCAACCAGGCGTCCCGATCCGTCCAATAGCACGAGCGAATCCGAGGCGCCGAGGCCAAAGCCCATGTTTCCAACAACATTTGTGATGGCGGGATGTCGCGCTCTGAACGCGATCAGGTCCGCCGCCACGACGAGAAAGCCGCGTGCGGGCACGCGCGTCGTAACTGGGATGACGAAGTTGTGGGTGGGATCATCGTCCTGGACCTTCCATCCCGACACTTCTACAGGCGCAGCGGTGGGGTTGAATATCTCGGCCCAGTCTCCGGCGACAAAGTTTGTGCCGTCCTTGTAGTTGATCTCATTGATGACCAGAGCCACAAACGGTAACGGCGGCCTGAAGTTATAATCCTGCAAATTGGACCATCCGGCCCCGTTGCGTACACGCGCTTTGAACTGAATGACGTTCGTTATCCGAATGCCAAACCCGTCCCCGCCGTTCAGCGCGCGGGAGTCCACCGAGCCGCCCGGCGCTCGCGGGTCGATTCCGTTGAGGGAGTAGAGAATGTCCCCGGCTGCACCGGCGTTAGGATTGCTGACAACAAGGGTGAATCCCTCCGGAACGTTTCCTCCGTACTGAGAAAGCACCGGCGCCAGCACGGCGTCGCTGTACCATCCGTTGGTTTTGTATTGAGCGAGAAAAACCGGGCGGCGATTGGGGAAGTAACCGGCCAGCTTTTCCGACCGGACCTGCAGCCAGTTCTTTTGCTGCGAATTGGTGACCACGTCGCCCGGATCAGCGTCGAGCAAAGACAGATCGCGGCTGTAAAGATAGGCGGGACCGTATTTGGGCAGGGGCGCGTTCGTCCATTGATACACATCGCGGCTGTAGTCACCCCAACGAGCCGATTCACCAACCACGGCCTGGTCTATGATGGCCGTCAATTCGGCGTAACGCGCCGCGCCCACTTCCGGCGTGAGCGCGCCGCCGCTGAAGAGATGCTTTTGAATACGGTCCCCGACCAGCTGGCGGAAGTCCGGATGCGTCAACAATCGAAAGTACACGTGTACGGGTGAATCCGCGTCATCCAGCAGCGTGGTGTTATCGTTCGTCTTGTTCAGCCCGCTGTCCGCGTCCCAAACGCTGAATTTGAAGCGCGTGTCGGGTCCGGTTCGGTTGCGATAGGTGTTCCAATTGTGATTCGGCCAGTCGCTATTGCCGACGAAATGCTCGAGAAGGATGTAATCGGCAAGACTTACAAAATCCACCCTCCTGGCCAGATCCACCAATTGGGCGTCGGCGATCGCATTGGTTCCCTCCACGGCCGCAATCAAGGCATTGTAGGCATCGATGGTTCCCACCTCGGCGACCGGCAGGTCGCCCAAGTCCTCGTCGGGCGCTATCACGTCGTAATCGAGGTCTGGATCGCCTCCAAGATAGGAAGCGTAGAATTTTTCATCCAGCCTTTCCGCGATGTTGTACAAGCCCCAGTACAGACCGTTAAGGTACAAATGAGCATAGGTGCCATGCGCGGTCAGGTGACCCATTTGCAGCTGTGCCCGGCGCGCCCATTCATCGTTCACATAGTCCGCCTCCCGGCGTTGATCCCGGTCCCAGTACGACCACGTCCGGTTGCCGCCATTGCGGAAGATGAGCCGGTCAAAACTCTCCAACGGAGCGAACACTTCGCCGTGGGATTGGAAGAGCGGAAATTTCAGTTTGTCCGTGCCGTAAACGCTCTTGAACAGAGCGCGCAAGCTCTTTTTCGGCTGCCGCCAGGGCCGGCGCGAGGCGTCACCATGAATGCGCAGGCCGGCGTGCGCGGTGAACCCCGTGCCGCCGGCGGGAGCAATCCATTCGAGATTCACGGGCCGCTCCCACTCGTCTCCTTTCCGGTTTGGGTTGTAATAGATGCCGTTGGTGGGATCGAAGAGATTGGAAATGGAGGTGACGATGGATAGCGTGGGCACGGCGGTAAGAATGTTCATCCATTTGCCAGCATTGTTCGTGTGATTGACCACTTGGAGGTCCATTTCATAGTCGGCCGGGTACGGACCGTTCGTATCGGTCTTCGCGAACAGCGCGGGATACCCAAGCGGGTTGTTGGGCTGGCGGAGCACATTGGTAAGAAACAAGTAGGTGTGCGTCACGACCTCCGAATTGGTCAATCCGGTTGCATAGGCCATGGCCCGCAACGGGGTCGTTGCTCGGATGGTGATCGAGCCGGAATAGAGCCTCCCCACGTTTGTAGCGGGGGTCAATCCGTTGGTCGTATATCGGATCTGGGCACCAGGCGTCGGCGTGGTCAGCGCTACCTGAATGAAATTCGAGTAGAAGCCCCGCGCGACACTGAAGGTGGGCGCCAGCGTTTGCTGGCCGACCGCAGCGATCGCCCAGAAGGCCGCGCACAATCCCAGCGCGAGTCCCCGGACTTTGATTGGATCGGGATGGGGTTGGCGGACCTGGATTTCAAGGTGCTGGTTCATACGATTCTGGTCGGCATCCTTTCAATGCGCTGATTCAGGCGGCGCAGGCGTCGCCTTCAATTGCTCAGCCACGAATGCCGCGCGCTTGGTCACGGCTTCGAGGACCTGCGTCACTGCAGCGTCGAAAGCCTTTGCCGCCCCGGCATCCTTGCCCGCAACGCTGGGCCGGATGGCGCGGGCGATTTCCCGGCCCCGGGCCTGCACTTTTGCAGGGACGAACACATCGTCCAGCAACTTCGAAAGCGATTCACGATACCGCCTCTGACCCTCGGGCGTCGTCATCACGGCGTTGGCCACGATCCCTTTGCATTTTGGCAGTGCGGGGCCGTCAGTCTTTTCCAGCACGCGCTCGATGCCTTTGGGGAAGAACACGAGCCGGTCGGTCGCGGTGTCGTGGTAAAGCCGGAACTTGCAGGCGCCGAGCGCGTAACTTTCCTCGTTCCACAGCAACACCTCCAACGCAGTGAAGGCAAGGAAGCGGTCCATGTCGAGCCGCTGCCGGAGCTTTTGCCAGCGTTCGCCAGGATCGGCCGCCCGCGCTGCGGCCACAAGCGCGTCCACGTCGGATTGATCGTCGCCTTTGGCCCCGTGGTCCTTGTCCAATTTGCCGGTCACGTCGTGTGTGTCCCCTTCATCATAAAGATTGCCGTCGTCGTTGCCGAAGTGGCGGCGCAGGAAATCGCGGTTCTCACCCTCGATCATCACGTAGAGGCCGAGGTCGCGCCCATTCAACTCGACGCGCGCGAAGCCGCAGCGCGGCGCCGGCACGCCCGCCTGCCGGAACAGCTCGAACGCTATGGCCGCGCCCAGGTAACTGGCGTCCTCCCCGCTGCTTTGCAGGAGCAATCGCTTTTGACCGTGAAACGATTGGCCGCGGACAAATTTGTCGAACGTGATGGTGAAATCCGGCTTGCCGCGAAAGAGCTGTTTGGCGGTATCGCCCTTGCAGTGGATGCCCACGTTCGTCAGCGACCCGCTGCCTTCGCGCAACGAGCAGCGCACGTAGGCATGATTATCGGTGTTCGTCCTCAGCGCCGCCACTGCCGACGGACTGATGTCGAGCGCGATCTTGAACAGGTGCAGGGAGTCGAACAAATCGCCCTGCGCCATCGACGCATCGACGCTGGCATCGGACGGAGACGCAGCGGAACCCCCGTGGGCCGACGCCTGCAGAAGCAACGGCACGACGACACAATAGCAGAAAACCGTTCGGAGCAGAGTCATGTTGCCTTTGTTTCAGTTAACTTGGGTGTCGAACTGCCTGTGTCGAGGACGCGTTCGCCGGATGCCAAAACAGCGCCTGGGGCCACGGACAAACCCGGCGCCGCAACGGGCGCCGGTGCTTCGAACGCGGCGGCGCGGCGCCACCGCAGCCGGCGTGGCAATTCCAACAGGCGCTCGACCCGGAAAAACGGCGCGAACATCAGGCCAGTCAACTGGTAATGAAACGTGATGTGCATCACGAAGAAAATACCCCAGTGCATCAGAAACGTATTGACAGACCAGAGGCGCCCGAGGCGGCGATTGAACAACGCGATGGGCGCAAAAAACTCCAGCGCCAGCGAGCCGACCGCCAGCACCGTGAACAGCGGCAACCGGTCATACAACGCGTAGGCCACCGCGTTCGGCTCGTCGCCGAGGACTTCCTTGCGGATGCAATCGATGGCCATTTGACTGCGCAGGTTTTCGCCGCTCATCCAGCCCAAACCGAGCGGTCCGGCCAGCTTGGCGACGGCCGCGAGGAAGTACGTGCTCACGATCAGCGCGCACATCAATCGCATGGGCCAGCCGTATCCGCTGCCGGTCAGACTTGCCGCCGCCACGCCGGGCTGGCGCCAGCGGCGAATCAACGCGTCAAGCGACAACGCATCGGCCGAACGGCTCAGGCCGAGCACAATCAAGTGAAAGACCACCACGTTGTCCGAATGGTAGAGCTTCATCCACGAGTGCCGATAGCAGAAAAGCCAGAGGGCGAGCCCGGCGCACACCGGTCCCGTGACGCGGTGCCACAGGCCGAGCGTCAGGAAGACCACAGCCACAATCGTGCCCCGCATCAGCCAACGAAACAGTTCCACGCCGACCGGACCATGGAACACCACGCCAACCGGCGCGAACAGCCGCGTGTCCGACCCTGCGACCTGAAGGAAGTTGTCCTGTTGCGGGATAAGATACCAAAGCACGAAGCCGCCGATGAGGATGCGCAAGAACGCCAGCCGCGCCGCCGGCGCCGGCTCGAACCAGAATGCGTGGAGCCTTTGAACCATCGCTTTCACGATTGCTTCCTCTTCACCCGATGAGTACCCAGGATTTTCTCCGACACCGGCTCCTTCTTGCCGTGGAAAAAGTCGTTCATCACGTATTGGCCCGAGACAACCGAGACAGACACTACCCGCGACCATGGTTCCTCGTTCTGTCCTGCCAGCCGCCTGGCGACCGACCGCGCCAGCTCCGAGGCACGGCCTTCCTCGATGGTCCGCCGCATCTGCTTTCTCACCTGGTTTTGCCCGCCCGTGCCGATCCATCTGCGCGGAATGTAGTAGCGCGCACCCTGCGCATCGCGGCCCACCAGGTAGTAGAAACTTTCGATCAACTCCCGCTTCTGGCTGAACATGGGGTAATAGGAGAGCGGAAAACTGTCTTTGGGGACCGCCCGCCAGTTCTGTTGGATGGGCCAGAACACGGCGCCGAGCATCGCCACACTCAACAGCCCGCCCCAGAGATTTCCACGGCTCGGATGGAGCGCAGTCTCCTCGAGTCCCGTTGGATTTGAATTCGGGGCGAGCATGCTCATCGTCACACCAGTAAAGGTGAAAGCCACGCCGACGAATCCGACCGCAGCAAGCGCGCTATGCCGAAAGCGAACCGAGCGCGGCAAAAGGATTGGGCCCAATCCGGCGCGCTGTCGATTCGTGAGACTCCATTCTCCTTCTCAAAGGGTGGCTTTCAAGTCTGACCGGCATGGATATAGGTTCATCCCGAATAGCCCGACAAGCTATGGGGTGAACCCCGACAAGCTATGGGGTGAATGCCTAATCTCGAAGGCGCTGAGTGGCGGCCAAAGGTTGCTAAAAGCCACCTCATAAATGGTAGGGCGCGTCGCTCCGCGCGCGCCGAGGCGTGCGATTTTCGAGGAACTCCAGTCTTTTTCCAGTCCGCGCGACGGCGCGCGCGGAGCGACGCGCCCTACCACGGTATTTATGAGATGAGTTCGAGTAGGTCATCACCTACTTATCGCCGGTCTATCCAATACGCTATTCTTTGTTCAATGCGTTCATAGCCCGGTTCAGCTCGACGAGCTGATACGGTGTGACTCCCGTGCCGGATGGGGGTCCCGACCATCGTCCATTCTACGCGGCAGAAGAAGTAAAACGCGCGTTTTGCTTCCCGGACTAATCCAACTGGCGGCCTGCCGCCTGTTTGCGCGCCTGTCCTTCCGGCAACCCGAAATGTTGTCGGGCACGACGACCATGAATCAACTCATGAGCCGAAGAACCTTCGTGGTGGCCTCCGGAGGCGGCGTGCTCCTGGCATCTCCCATCGCGGCCGTGGCCCAAACGCCGCAACTCCTGACCAGGCGCCCTGCCAAACCGGTCGTGGTGGCGTCCGCCAATGGCAACAAATCGAAGGACGCCGACGGATTGACGTGCGTCGCCAAAGCGTTCCAGTTGATGACGGCGGGCGCCGACACGCTCGACGCGGTCATCGCGGGGGTGAATATCCTCGAGTTGGATCCGGAGGAAAACAGCGTCGGCTACGGCGGCTTGCCCAACGCGGATGGCGTCGTGCAGCTCGACGCGTCGGTGATGCACGGACCGCTCCGGCGGGCCGGCGCGGTGGGGTGCCTGGAGGGCGTGCGCACACCGTCGCTTGTCGCCAAAAAGGTGATGGAGGAAACCGATCACCATCTGCTGGTGGGGCGGGATGCCCGGCAATTCGCGCGCAACCTGGGCTTCAAAGTCGAGGAAGACCTGCTCACGGAGAAATCGCGCGCGCTCTGGCTGGAATGGAAGCGGCGTGCCGATCATTCGCCCTTCCTGAATCCCAAGGAGCGCGCCGAGATGTGGCGCCGGGCGGGCGAGTCGATGCTCGCGGAAGGATTGATTGATGCGGAGCATTTTCACGGCACAGTCAACTGCATTGGTTTGAACGCCAAAGGCGCCGTCGCGGGGGTGACGTCCACCAGCGGCCTGGCCTGGAAAGTCCCGGGCCGCGTCGGCGACTCGCCCATTCTCGGCGCGGGCCTTTACGTGGACGGGGACGTGGGCGCTGCGGGCTCCACCGGGCACGGCGAGTCGGCCATGTTCTCGCTCGGCTCCTTCCTGATCATCGAAGCGATGCGCAACGGGAAGTCACCCAAGGACGCCGGCATGGCCGCGTTGAAACGAGTCGTTGCCAACACCGTCGAGAGGCGGCTGCTGAACGGTCGCGGCAAACCGAATTTCAACGTGCGGTTCTACGCGTTGAGCACGAAAGGCGATTTCGCCGGGGTGTCGCTCTACGAGTATTCAGAGCGTGGGAAGCGGGCCCAGTTCGCCGTCTGCACCAAAGAGGGTCCACAAATGGCGATGGCCGAATCCCTGTTGCCAGGCCAGCCGACTGATTAACCGGACGCGGTTGCGTCCACGAGGGACAAATGCGTACCCCAATAACCCTGAGCAAGTTCGTGCTGGCGGCGGTCGTCGGCGTGGCACTGTCACCGACATCCGCCGCGAGCGCAGAGCATGTGGCCCGGGACTGCAACACCATTCTCATAGGCAATAAGCGAGTGCCGTATTTGTCCAACCGCTCGCTCAACGATACGAACCCCGCCATTACCCGCGCGATCATCGTGATTCATGGCGGCTACCGCATCCCGGAAGAGTATTACGCGCCAATTCTGGTCGTCCTGGCCGCCAACCCGGACCTGGAACGCAACTGGCGCCGCAAGATGCTCGTCCTCGCGCCGCATTTCCAGGAACGCGCCGACGCCGCGTCCGGCGAGCACTCGTGGAAAGGCGATTGGCGCGAAGGCGGCGAGTCCGACGGCGTCAGTTCCTACACGGTCGTGGACACGTTGATCGCGCGCCTGCGCAGCGGCACCTTTCCCAACCTCAAGTGGATTGTCCTCACCGGCCACTCGGCCGGCGGGCAGTTCGTCCAGCGCTATGCGGCGTTCACCGACATTGACCTCAAACCCGGGACGAACTCGGCTTTGATCAAGTTCGTCCCGGCCAATCCGTCCTCTTACCTTTACTTGAACCGTTATCGCTACGGCGGCAAAACCAACCAGTGGATCATCCCGGAAAAGGATTGCCCAACGGGCGACCACTACAACGAATGGAAATACGGACTCGACGGCCTCTACGGCTACACGGCGGCGCGCGGCGCGGAGTTTGCCCGTGTGCACCTGCCACAGCGCCGGATCGAAGTGCTCGCCGGCACGGCGGACGTGCTTGCGGACGAAGGGTTCGACGCCGACTGCGCGGGGATGTTGCAGGGCGCGACCCGTTATGAGCGCGCGCAAAACTTCAAGGCATTCATGGATCACTTTTATCCGACGAACCAGGTGAGCCTGACCCCGGTGCCGGGCGTGGGCCACAACGGACCCGGCATGCTGGCATCGCCCCAGGGCCTGAACGCGCTCTTCTTCGCCGACTAAAGCGTTGGAAGCTCAAGTCGGTGGAAGCGCCGTCCCGGTTCCACGGGAGCGGCAGCATCTTGCCAGTACCACCAACGTAGGGCAGGCGTCTCGCCTGCCCGGCCGAGCGAAGCGAGGCCTCGGTGGCGTGAATGCCGCGCCTTTCGGCGCGGCTGGGCAGGCGAGACGCCCGCCCTACTTTCCCGGCGTGACCTCGGCCGTGGTGGCAATTCCAAGATGCGCTCCACAGAAGCTGGTCTCACGTTTCACGATTCACGTTTTACGTTTCACGTTTTACGTTTCACGTTTCACGCTTCAACGCTTCCCCCAACCCCGCTACGCTCTCCGCGTGGCCGAAAGCTACGACATCCTCATCGCCGGACTCTCGGCGCGATGGGAAGCGCCGCGGCGTTCCATCTGGCCCGGCGCGGTGCGCGGGTGCTGGGGCTGGACCGATTCACGCCGCCGCACTGTTTCGGATCGTCCCACGGCCAGACGCGGATCATTCGCGAGGCATACTTCGAACACCCAACCTACGTGCCGATCGTGCGGCGGGCTTACGTTTTGTGGGAGGAACTCGCCAAAGCGGCCGGAGCCGAATTGTTCCGCCAGACCGGCGGCCTGATGATCGGCGCGCCGGACAGCGCGCTGGTGCGCGGGGCGAAATTGAGCGCGGAAACTCACGGGCTGCCGCACGAGATGTTGAGCGCGGCGGAATTGCGCCGGCGATTCTGGAGCGCTGGGCGCCGGACGGCCAGGGCGTGCGCGTGACCACGAATCACGGCGAGTTCAAGGCGGCGCAATTGATCGTGAGCGCCGGCGCGTGGGTCAACACCCTGTTGCCCGGCCTGCCGATGCGGGTCGAACGGCAGGTTCAGATTTGGTTCGACCCGGAGAAATCGACCGCCCTGTTCGCACCGGAACGATGCCCGATTCACGTGTGGCAGTTCGATGGCCGACGATTTTTCTACGGCATCCCGGACTTCGGCGAGGGCCTGAAGGTGGCGTTTCATCACGAAGGCGAGTCCACCACGCCGGACGCTGTCTGCCGTGAAGTCGCGCCCGGCGAGGTGGAGGCCATGCGCGCGGTGCTCCGCCGCTTCGTGCCGGGCGCTGACGGCCCGCTCCGCGCCGCGACGGTCTGCCTCTACACGAACACGCCGGACGAACATTTCTGGATCGATCGGCATGGGGACTGGCCGCAAGTGCTCGTCGCCAGCCCCTGCTCGGGACACGGGTTCAAGTTCTCCGCCGCCATCGGGGAAATTCTCGCGGACCTCGCGCAAGGCCAGCAGCCCAAATTCGACCTCGGCCTCTTTCGGGCGCGTTAAGCCTTCAAAGCGCAGAAGAAGTCCAGATTCACTCTCAGCGCCTCGGCATACGAATTCGCTTCCGACGGTGTCTATTCATTGGCACAATGCATCGTCATGAAACCCTCTTGCTTCGTTGCCCTGGCGCTCGCGCTCTCCGTTTGCAGCACGCGCAGCGCTCCGCCCTCGCTCCCATCCTCCGAGGCCAAATTACCGCCCCCCATTACCTCCTTTATCGCAGCCAAGGAAAAGCACGCCCAAATGCTGGCGGAGAAACTGAAAGTGAAAGTCCACGACGATTATTGGACGTTCTTCCGCCAGGCCCGCAGTGGTGACTGGCTTGCCGCCGACCGCACTTTCGAGAGCCTTCGAAAGCGCGCCGTCCAGGACGAAGGGTCGAAAAACGACCCGCTTTTCGACCGGACCGTCTGGCAGACGCTCACCGAGGTGTCGATGGTGCTCGAAGCCTACAATCCAACCAACAGCGCGCCGAAATGGTCCACAGCGTTTGGCGAAGGAATAGTGAAATCGATTCCCCGGGATAGCATTTACTTCGGCGGCACCGACGCAGGGCGCGGCTTGCCCACCGCATTTTCCAAGTCGCACGCCGACGGCGATCCGTTTTTCACACTGACGCAGAGCGCCCTCGCAGACGACAACTACCTCGACTACATCCGGGTAACCTACGGCGGCAAGATCCAAACCCCTTCCAAGGAGGATTCGCAGCGATGTCACCAGGACTACCTCGCGGACGCGCAGAAGCGCCTTCAACACGACACGGATTTCCCCAGTGAGCCGCGCCAACTCAGGCCGGGTGAGGACGTGCGGATCGTGGACAACCAAGTCCAGGCCAGCGGCCAGGTCGGCATCATTGCGATCAAGAGCCTCCTCGCCAAGGTCATCTTCGACAAGAACCGGGAGCGCGAATTTTACGTCGAGGAAAGTTTCCCGTTCGACTGGATGTACCCGCACCTGACGCCGCATGGCTTCATCATGAAGATCAACCGCGATCCGATTTCCTCGCTGTCTGCGGAGGTCGTCAGCAAGGACCACGAGTTCTGGACGAAGCAGCAAGCCGCGATGATCGGCGACTGGCTCAAGGTTGAAACGCCGGTGAAGGAAGTCTGTGAGTTCGCGGAGAAAATCTTCCTCCAAAAAGACCTCGGCGGCTTCCGGGGCGACCCCGCATTCGTCCGCAGCGACTTCACAACCAGGATGTACTCCAAGCTGCGCAGCAGTGTCGGCGGGCTCTACAACTGGCGCATCGCTAATTCGAGATCCCCGGAGGAACAGCAGCGCATGATCCAGGAGGCCGACTTCGCTTTTCGGCAGTCGTTCGCTTTTTGCCCGGTCAGCCACGAAGCGATCTACCGCTACCTGAACCTCCTGGTGCAACTCGTCCGCATCGACGACGCGCTCCTCATCGTCCGCACCGCCGCGCGGCTCAATCCGACGGATGCCCAGCATCAGAACATGATCACCGAACTCGAGCGGATTCGGAGCGCTCAGCCCAAGTAAACCGGAGCGACGAAGCGCGGCGCTTGTTCGAGGCAAACCGTCGAGGTGGAGGCCAACAGCCCAAATTCGACCTCAGTCACTTTCGGGCGCGTTGAGATTCAAGACGGAGACTGACCTCGGATTCACTTTCAGCGCCTCGGCACACAAATTCGCCACACGCGGTGTCTATCGGATTGGCACTTGGTGTCGTCATGAATCGCGCTTGCTTACTCGCCCTGGCCTTTGCCCTCGCAGGGTGCGGCACGCGCGGCGATCCCACGTCGCATCTCATCGCGCAGTCTAATCTTCCACCAAAGATTGTTGCATTCATCATCCAAAAGGAACAACACGCCCAGGCGTTGGCGAGTCTGCGAGCCGACAAAGTTCCCAGCGACGTGTGGAATTACTTTCGCCTGGCCCGGGAAGGCAAATGGCGTGCGGCGAACCGGGTGTATCAGCACCTCCGCGAACGCAGCGGACAGATTGCGAGTTGGAGGCACGACCCGAAGTTTACAAGCACGACTTGGTGCGCGCTGCTTGACTTGCAATTGGCCCTCGATGCCTACACCTATGGGGACCCAAAGTTCCCCACCGCCTTTGGCGAAGGTATCGTGAATTCGATTCCTCGCGGCAGCATCTATTTCGGCGGCACCGACCCGGGGCGCGGCCTGCCGACTGCGTTCTCGAATTCGCATGCGGACGGTGATCCGTTTTTTACGCTCACGCAGAACGCCCTTACCGACGGCCGCTACCTCAACTACTTAAGCGACACCTACGGGGGCAAAATCCAAACTCCCTCCAATGAGGACGCGCAACAATGTTTCCACGACTACCTGGCGGACGCGCGGAAGCGCTTCGATCACGATAGGAACTCACCGAGCGAGCCGCGCCAGCTCAAACCAGGTGAGGATGTCACGATCGTGGATAACAGGGTCCAGGTCAGAGGCCAGGTCGCAGTGATGGCGATCAATGGCCTTCTCACCAAGGTCATATTCGACAAGAACCCGGAGCGCGAGTTGTACGTCGAGGAGAGTTTTCCGCTCGACTGGATGTACCCGCACCTGACGCCGCATGGCCTCATCATGAAGATCAATCGCGAGCCGGTTCCCTCCATCCCGCCGGAGATCGTCGCGAAGGACCGCGAGTTCTGGACCCAGCAGCAGGCGGCGATGATCGGCGAATGGCTCACGCCCGACACTTCGGTGAAGGAGGTTTGTGACTTCGCGGAGAAGGTCTTCCTCAAGAAGGACCTTTCTGGCTTCCGGGGCGACTCGGCGTTTGTGCGCAGCAACTTTGCACCCACGATGTACTCGAAGCTGCGCAGCAGCATCGCAGGGCTCTACAGTTGGCGCATTGCGAATTCGAAATCCAAAGAGGAACAGCAGCGCGTGATCCAAGAGGCCGACTTCGCATTTCGGCAAGCGTTCGCCCTCTGCCCCGTCAGCCCCGAAGCGATCTACCGTTACGTGAATCTCTTGGTGCAGAGGCAGCGCATCGACGACGCACTCCTTATTGCTGGCACCGCCGAACGGCTCAATCCGAAGGACGACCAGCTTCAGAACCTGATTACCGAACTCGATCGGATTCGGAATTCTCAGCCAAAGTAAATCGGATTGGGCCGCAGAACTAAACAAGGAACGGAGAGCCGCAAAGAGGCGCAGAAGGCGCAAAAAGGAAAAGACTTGGGGCTTTTGCCTTCTGCGCCTTTTTGCGGCAATTCCGGTTTCAAACTCCAAGCTTCGTCTTCCGCGGTCCCGCCGGGGAATTTACCGTTGACACCGCGCGGGGCGTTTCGTTGTCATGTCGCCCAATCGCCGTTCCCGCTGTCGTTGTAAGCAGTGGCTTATTGCGTCGCGACGGCGTCTTTTTTGCGAACCATGAGCAAGCGGAAGATCAACGTCGCCATCGTCGGCCTGGGTTTTGGCGCGGAATTCATCCCCATCTACCAGCGGCATCCGCAGGCGCACCTGCACGCCATCTGCCAGCGCAAGCGCCACAAGCTCGACGCCATCGGCGACGCGTTCGGTATCGCGGGGCGGTACACGGATTTCAAGGACGTGCTCAAGGATCCCAAGGTGGACGCCGTCCACATCAACTCGCCCATCCCCGACCACGGCTGGATGTCTATTGCCGCGCTCAAGGCCGGCAAGCACGTCTCCTGCACCGTGCCGATGGCCACGAACATAGGGGACTGCCGGAAAATCGTCGAACTCGTCCGGAAGACCGGCCTCAAATACATGATGGCCGAAACGGTGGTCTACGCCCGCGAATACCTGTTCATGAAGCAACTGCTCGACGCGGGCAAACTCGGCAAGCTCCAGTTCGTCCAGGCCAGCCACCAGCAGGACATGGACGGCTGGCCCAATTATTGGCCCGGCCTGCCGCCCATGTGGTACGCCACGCACTGCGTCGGACCGGTCGCCGGGTTGATTGGCAAGCCCGCGGAATACGTCAGTTGCTTCGGCTCCGGCACCGTCCGCCTGGAACTCATCCAGCACTACGGCTCCCGGTTCGCCGTCGAGACGGCGCACATCAAGTTCAAGGGCACCGACGTCAATGCCCGCATCATCCGCAGCCTGTTCGACACGGCGCGCCAGTATCGGGAGAGCATCGACGTGTACGGCTCGAAGGCGTCCGTCGAATGGCCGCTGGTCGAGCACGCGCCGCTCATCCTGCACACCGCCAAGCGGCCCGAGTCGAAGATTCCCAAGCCGGTGAAAGCCCCCGATTACGCCAAACGCCTGCCCAAAGCCATCCGGCGCTTCACGACCAAGGGAGTTTATGACCCCGGCAAGCAGACGCACCTCTCCTTCACCCAAGGCGCCGGCCACGGCGGGAGCCATCCGCACCTGGCGCACGAACTGGTCAGCGCGCTGGTTGCGGACCGCGATCCGTTTCCCAATGCGCGGCAATCAGCCAACTGGACCTGCGTCGGCCTGTGCGCGCACCAATCGGCGCTCAAGGGCGGAGCGATTGTAAAGCTGCCGGCGTTTACACTTTGAAGCGCAAGACGGAACATGATTGAATCGGCCGCATGGCAACGCTGACGTTCAATGACCTCCTGGACAAAGTGGCGGGGCTTCCCCCGGATGACCAGGACATGCTGTTCGAAATCGTCCGCAAGCGCCGGGCGGAAGCGTGGCGGAAGGAATTGGCGGCTTACGCGCGTAAGGCCAGGCGAGATTTTCATGCCGGCAAACTGCAGGCCGAGTCAGCGGAAGACTTGATCGCCCGGCTGCGCACTCAATGGTCTGAGAGCGATGGCCGGTAGGCAGAAGCGGGAGTTGGTCAGCACCCGCCGATTCGAGCGCCGTGCGGCTCGGTATGTCGGCCGCCATCGCCAGCGCCAGGACGGCGTGGCCAACGCGCTGCGGCTGCTGGCCGAAGACATGTTCGATCCGCGCTTGAAAAGCCATGCGTTAGGCGGTGAGATGAAGGGCCGCTACGCCTGCTCTTGTGGATATGACTGCCGGATCGTGTACAGCATTGAGACCGACCCGAAAACCAAAACTGAGAAGATTCTGCTCTTGGATGTAGGCACCCACGACGCAGTTGTACTGACCCGGAAACTCAGATTTCTCGTTTCGCATCCAACCAAAGACAACCCATCCCCCATCCACTATGAGCAACGTAGAAGTCAGCAACGTAGCGATTGCCCCTAATGCCAAGCGCCTGCTGTGGGCGGGCTTCATGGCCATCCTGGCCGCCGGCATCGGTTTTGCCATCCGGGGAGCCATCCTGAACACCTGGTCGGCGAAGTTTGGCTTCACGGGTCTGGAAGTGGGTCTGATCAATGGCGCGGGCTTCACCGGGTTTTGTTTTGGCATCATCATCGGCGGCCTGATCGCCGACAAGATCGGCTATGGGAAGCTGGTCATCGTCGCATTTGTGCTGCACCTGCTTTCGGCCTTGGTGACCTTTGCCGTTGCCGACGGGATGACGACCAAGACCGCCTTTGTTTACCTCTGGTCAGGCACGTTCCTTTTCGCGCTTGCGAACGGAACTCTCGAAGCCGTCGCCAATCCGCTTGTCGCGACGCTGTTCCCGCAGAATCGGACGCACTTCCTGAACATCCTGCACGCGAGCTGGCCGGCGGGCCTGGTGTTGGGTGGCGCGGCCGCGGGCTTCCTGGGCCAGACGCTGAAGTGGGGCTGGAAGGCCCAACTGGCGCTATTCCTCCTCCCGACTGCAATCTACGGCCTGATGTTTCTGGGACAGCACTTCCCGAAGTCTGAAGCCTCACAGAAGGGCCTCAAATTGGGCGATATGTTGAATGATGTGGGCGTCATCGGCGCGGCGGTGGTCGGTTTTTTTGTCGGGCTGTTTGTGAAGGACGGACTCGGACCTCTAATGAATGGTTTGACCGGCAGTGAGTTTTTCGCCACCAACGCTTGGACGTACATCGCGCTCGCAGTGGGTGTGGTGGTCTGGGGGGGCTTGAGCCATCTCAGCCACTGGGCGATGGGCGCGTGGCTGCTATTTGCACTGTTCATCACGCACGCGCTGGTCGGTGCTGTCGAACTCGGCACGGACGGCTGGATCCAGAGCATCAGCGGGAACATCCTGACCCCGCTACAGGGCAACATACTCTTCGTATTCACGTCGGCCATCATGTTCAGCCTGCGGTTTTGCGCCGACTTCATAGAGAAGCGCATTGGCCTGTCGCCTGTCGGTATCCTGCTTACCTGTGCCATTCTCGCCTGTCTGGGCCTTAATCTGGCCAGCGGCATCGCTGCATTCGGTGGCGCGATGGGCGCGCTGGCCGTGTATGCTGTCGGGAAAACCTTCTTCTGGCCGACCATGCTGGCTGTGACTAGCGACCGCTTTCCCCGCACCGGCGCGGTTGCCATCAGCATCATGGGAGGCCTGGGCATGATGTCCGCGGGCCTGGTCGGTTCGCCGGGACTTGGATACGCCAAGGACCGCTTCGCCAGCGCCGAATTGGAAGCGGCGAATCCGGCGATCTACGCGCAGTACAAAGTAGCCGAACCGAAAGGGTGGTTGTTTTTCGGGAAGGTCAATGCCATCGACGGCAAGAAACTGGGCGAAGCACAGGGCAAATTGCAGAAAACCCGCGAGGAACTGGCCAAAGGTGGCGTCACGGATCCCAAGGCCGCGCTTGACAAACTGACTCCAGAAGAACGAACGGTGCATGAGTCGAGCATCAAGGGCGACCGCAGGACCCTGGTGGCCGACTCGTTCATCCCGGCCACCATGGCCGTCTTCTATCTGGTCATTCTCGTCTACTTCAAATCCATCGGCGGTTACAAGACGGTCCACATCGTGCCGGTGGAAGTGCAACAGGCCGCCGAAGCCAAGCAAACCGTTTGAGCCGTGCAATCCCCGGCGAACAGCGCGGTGGCCGGCCAGAAACGCCTGTTCCTGGCCAGCTTTCTGACGCTCATCGCGGCGGGCATCGGCTTCTCCATCCGCAATGGCATCCTGGGTGAGTGGGGCGCGCAGTTCGGTTTCACGCAGGGTGAACTGGGCCGCATCACCGGTGGTGGTCTGACAGGCTTTGGGCTCACCATCATCTTCTTCAGCTTCTTCGCGGACCGAGTGGGCTACGGCCCCCTGATGGCCATCGCCTTCACGCTGCACACGCTCTCCGCCGTGGTGACGCTTGCGGCGACGCCGGTGTTCCACGCGTTCGGGAAAGACGCGACTTACCAATGTCTTTACTGGGGCGCGTTTCTCTTTGCGCTCGGCAATGGAACTTGCGAGGCCGTCATCAATCCGCTCACGGCCACGCTGTATCCGAAGGAGAAAACGCATTGGCTGAACATCCTTCATGCCGGCTGGCCGGGGGGCCTGGTGCTCGGCGCGTTGCTGGGACTGGTCTTCAAGGTCGGTCACGTCGGCTGGCCGGTGCAAATGTGCGTGTTCCTGGCGCCAACGTTCCTTTACGGCCTGATGATGCTCGGCCGCCGATTCCCGCACTCCGAGGCGCGCGTCCATGGAGTTACTGTGGGCCGGATGCTGGAGGAAATTGGTTTGCTTGGCGCGATGGTGGTGATCCTTTTGTTGGGACTGTGGCTGAGTTCGGACGTGGCCAAGGCGCTGGGCGTGCCGGGCGTAGTGGGCTGGCTGGCCGCGCTGGTGCTGCTGGTCGCGTTCGGCGTGGGCACCAAATTTACCATGGGCCACTGGGTGTTCGCTTTCCTTTTGGTGCTGCACGCCTGCGTCGGCTACGTGGAATTGGGCACCGATAGCTGGATTCAGAACATCACCGGCACCATCCTGGCCGATCCCAAGAAGGGCCAAATGCTCTTCATCTGGACCTCGGTGTTGATGTTCGCCCTGCGATTCTTCGCCGGGCCGATCGTCCATAAGATTTCCCCGCTTGGCCTCTTGTTTGGCGCCGCGGTGCTGGCCGCCGCCGGGCTGTTTCTCCTGGGCACGGCCACCACCGGCGTGGCATGCGTGATGGCCGCGACGGTCTATGGCATCGGCAAAACCTACTACTGGCCCACCATGCTGGGCGTGGCCTCGGAGCGGTTCCCGCGCGGCGGCGCCCTGGCACTGGGCTGCCTGGGGGCGGTGGGCACGTTGTCCGCTGGGCTGCTCGGCGGACCCGGCATTGGTTACAAGCAAGATTACTTCGCGTCGAATCACCTGCAAGAATCCTCGCCGCCGGCCTACGCGCGCTATCAATCGGAGGACAAGCGCTCCTTCCTGTTCTTCCCGCCAATCGCCGGCCTGGATCAATCGAAGGTCGCCACGCTCAACGACGCCGGCACGCAACTGCAAAAGGACATCGGCATCCTGGAAAAGTCCGGGCGCAAGCTGAGCGATGACCCAAACGTGGAGAAGCTTTCGAACTGGTGGGCCGGCGCGAAGGCGGAGGCTGCCACGGACAAGGAGCCCGTCAACACCGCCACGCTACACGGCGGCAAGGCCGCGTTGAAACGGACGGCCCTCGTGCCGCTGGCGATGGCGGTGGGCTATCTGCTGCTGATTCTCTACTTCAAGGCCCGCGGTGGCTACAAACAGGTCCATATCGAAGAGGCTTCCGCGACTCATTCCGGCCAGCCGCCGGCGCCTGCCGCGTAGCCTTTCCCCCGATCGTTTGGACAGTCAGGGTTGGCATTTCCCATCTCCCGGAGGGAGGATTGAGAATAGCCCGGCAGTTCACTGCCGTGTGTGTTTAGCGTGCCTGCGGCGCTGAAGGCATGGAGTCCCGGCTTTAGCCGGTTGGGCATCCGGCCAGAACCAGCCCGCCATAACTTCGGTCGCGCTGCCGGCTAAAGCCGGGACTCCATGCGGGGAGCGCCGCCCTCTCAAATCTCCCTCCGGGAGACCGCAGACGAACAGCCGCGGCTCTTTAAGCGATAGAAGGCCGTAACACGGCCCAACATCAGAGACAGGCTTGAAGCCTTTTACCACTCACACCCGCTGCCAGTCTGGTTTGTGCGCGTAGACCCAGCGGTAGTAGGCCGCCCGCTTGAGTTTTGCAGCCGACTCGTCGTCGAGCACGACCACGCAACTGGGGTGCATCTGCAACACCGTCGCCGGGCAGTCGGCGGTGATGGCACCCTCCACCATCTGAGCAACGACTGCCGCCTTGCTTGCGCCGGTGGCCATCATCAGACAACGGCGGGCTTCCATGATCGTGCCGATGCCCATTGTGATAACGTGCCGCGGCACGCGCTCCGCGCCGCCAAACGGCCCCGCGTTGTCCGCCGCGGTCTGCGGCGTGATGGTCTTGAGGCGCGTGCGCGACGCCAGCGAGCTGCTCGGCTCGTTGAAGCCGATGTGCCCGTCGCGGCTGACGCCGAGTAGTTGCAGGTCGATTCCGTCCGCGATTCGAATCGCCGCCTCGTAGTCCGCGCACTGTCTGGGCAGGTCCTTGGCCAACCCGTCGGGGACATGGATGTTCTCGGGCCGAATGTTCACCTTGCCAAACAGGTGCTCCTGCATGAACTGCCGGTAGGAGCACGGATGGTCCGGTCCCAGCCCGACGTATTCGTCGAGGTTGAAGGTGCGGATGCGGGAGAAGTCGATCTCACCACGCTCGTGCATGGCGGTCAGCAGCGCGTAAACGGGGATGGGCGTGGAGCCGGTCGACATCCCGAGCACGCTGTCGGGCTTTTCGCGAATTTGACGGCGCAGGATGGCCGCCGCTTCCTGCTGCGCCTCGGCAACCGAAGGCTTGATAATGATTTCCATGCGGAGGCGGAGGATAGTGGCCGCCGCAAGCGAAAGTGAATCAAATTTTCCAGTGAGGAAGTGATTGGTAGTGCAATGGTTTCTCTGCGCAGGTCAGGGTGAGAATTCCCCGAATGAAAGGGTCGCGCATTGACCCCTGCACCGCGGTAGGGACGCGCTGCCGCGCGTCCGGGCCGACCGGCAGGTCGGCCCTACCAGGTTCATGGGAAGCCTCCTCGATTCCCAAATCACGCATTGGGGCCATGAACGGCGGCTGCTGGCACGGAGTCCCGGCTTTAGCCGGCCGGACGTCCTGCCGCCTGAAGGCGGGACTCCTTGCAAGAGCCGGTTCATGGAGAGGGGAGTGGACGCGGGGACGAACCGGCGCTAGTTTACAGCCATCCGTATTGTTGAGCCTCGACCTCGCGCCTGGGCGCAGTGCAGGAACATGAAGTGAAAGCTATGAAATCCCTCGTCTCCGTCGCAATCGTGTTCCTCGGCGTCGTCACGGCGCGTGGCGCCAGCAGCGTGTCGGCGTGGGTGCCGATTTTCCAAGGCATCGATCAGGCCAAGGGCACCAATGACGCGTCCTACTTCGGCACGCTTTCCGCCAACGCGTTGCGGGTGGATCTCCAGAACCCGGACATTCGGCTGATGGTCACGCCGCCCGTGACGAACAATTACATTCCCGACCAGCGGGAGACGTTCCTTCAGACCCCGCGCGAGTTCGTCACCGAATTTGGCCTTCAGGCGGGTGTCAATTCCGGATATTTCTCACCGGGGGGTTACTTCAATCCGTCCGGCACGCCCGCCTGGATCCAGGGCTTGACGATCTCCAAGGGCCGTCTTGTCTCGGCTCAGACCAGTTCAAATGACTGTCTTTCGACCATCCTGTTCACCACGAACAATCAGGCGACCTACGTGCCCATCGACTGGCCGGCGACCAACATAGCCGGAATCTATAACGCGATTTCCGGCCTGTATCCGCTGGTGAGCAGCGGCGAGAACATCGGCTACCGCTACACGAACGCCTTGTCTGAAACGATTCATCAGCCGCAACCGCGCACGGCGTTTGGCCTGTCGCAGGACAACCGGTATTTGATCCTCATGACCATCGATGGCCGGCAGAATTTCAGCGATGGCGCGCTCGATTATGAGACGGCTGAACTCCTGCTCCTGTTTGGCGCCTGGAACGGCATGAACGTGGACGGCGGCGGCTCGACCTGCATGGTGAAGGCCAACGAGTGCGGCGTCCCGGTGGACATCAACCAGAACAGTTTTCAGCTCGCCGTCGGACGGCCCGGCTCGCAGCGGCCGATCGGCTGCAACTTCGGGGTCTCGGCCCTGCCCCTGCCCAGCCCGATGAAGGACGTGGCGGTCCTGCCCGGCACGACCACAGCCATCATCACCTGGCAAACCGAAGTCGAGTCGACAACCCAGGTGCAGTATGGGCTGACCACGGGGTATGGCGATGCGACGCCTTTCGATGATGCGCCCAGAAAATTCCACGTCGCTACGTTGTACGGGCTCATCGCAGGCTCAACCTACTACTACCGTGCCGTGTCGATGGCCAGCCCGGAGGAATACTCGCTGGCCTGCACCTTCTCGACAACGAACGCGATCTCGCATCAGCTGGTTATCCCCATGACGGGCAGTTGGAAGTACTCAACCAACAACCTGGACAGCGTCAGTTGGAAGGGCCTGGCTTATGATGACACCGGCTGGATGGGTCCGAACAACGCAGTGCTGCACATTGATAACAGTATTGGTGCGTTCCCGCCGAGAAACACACTCTTGCCCCCGGGTTTCGTGACACCGATCTTTCGTACTTATTACTTCAGAACCCCGTTTTCGTTTTCCGGCACCACCTCCAACCTTTCCCTCACGTTCTCGAATTACATCGACGATGGAGCGGTCTTTTACTTGAACGGCACCGAACTGAATCGGGTTCGCATGCCGTCGGGCGCGCTCAACAACGCAACTTTCGCATCTGCCCCGGTCTCCTGCGGTGCGGTTAACGATGCGGTTTGTCCTGACGTGTTCACCATCAGCGGAAACCTCCTGACCAATCTTGTTCAAGGGAGCAACCTCATCGCCGTGGAACTCCACAATTACCAGAGTGGAAGCGACATCCTCTTCGGCTCCGCCCTGACGTTCAACCGCCCTGGGCTGACGATCCCAAAACTGTTCATTGCCTCGGAGGCCGGCCAATCAACCCTCTACTGGAACGGCGAGGGCTTCACCCTCCAGCAGTCCACCGACCTCTCGTCAACGAACAACTGGTTCGACGTGATCGGGCCGGTGATGCAAAGTCCGTTCACCACCACCACCAACGTCGATGCCGCGTTCTTTCAGTTGCGCAACTGAATGACACGCTGCCGCCCCATGCACCGCGCGACCCTTTTCTCCGCCCCGCAAATCGCGAGTGAATCTGGTTTGACACCAGCACCGCCGCGGCTACCGTCAACTTAATTGCACCCGTCAAGACACGAGAATACTGGCTTATGAGAGCAGCCTATCCATTGCGTTCCCGGGCTTTTACCCTCATCGAACTGCTGGTGGTGATCGCCATCATCGCCATTCTCGCCGCCTTACTGCTGCCCGCGCTGGCCCGCGCCAAGGACCAGGCCAAGCTCACCGAGTGCATCAACAACTGCAGGCAGATCGCCATCGGCCTGCGCATGTGGAGCAATGACAATGAGCACAAATTCCCATGGAAAGTGGATGTCGCCGACGGCGGCAGCAGCCTGATGCCGCCCGAGTGGATCGATCACTTCCGCGCTGCCTCAAACGAGTTGATCACGCCCAAACTCCTCACCTGTCCCAAAGACGCCGCCAAGGTCGTCTCCACGGAGTGGGGGTCCACGGCCGGGTTGGATAACGTGAGCTACTTTGTCGGCCTCTCCGCCGACGAACAGCAGCCGCTGTCTCTGCTCACGGGCGACGCCAATATCTCGGGCGCCAACGGAAGCCTGGACCCGTCCTGGAACAATTCCTTCGGCAGCTCGGTTGATGCGACGTTTGGAACCAGCGTGCATGCGAACCGAGGAAACATTTGTCTGTCCGACGGCAGTGTCTCCACGATGACTTCCCAGGCCCTCAAGGACCACATCAGCGCGATCCTCGCCGCCGCCCCCCGCGGCGACACCAACGCAAACGTCACCCTCTCCATGCCGCGAGGAACGCTTTAATCTGGGTTGCCTTTTGTTCGCACCAGCCGCAGCGATGCGGCGTCGAACCACGCTTCGCCCGCGCTGGCCCGCAGCGCGCACACCAGGTCCACTTCGCTCTCGTGCCCGCGGAGTTCAAATTCGACTTCCACGCTCGTCCATCCCGTTTCTCCCGCCAGAAGTTGCGGACGCGACGTTTTGGTTCCGACGACTCCGAGGGAGGCGCCGTGGTTTTTGCCGAAGGCGAGCGGCTTGACCCCGGCCGTGCGGGCCTGTCCCTCGAATCGATACCGCCCGGGCGCCAGCAGGACCTTCGCGCGCCACGAAGCCGAGGTCGTGGGGCCGGCGAGCAGGTGCAGCGCGGCCCGGCCATCGGGCGCGGGCGCGTGATCGAGCCGCCCACCCACCGGTTCGTCCAACGCCCGCCAGCCGCCGGGCCGGCCGACGCCATTCTCGAAACGCAACGGCTCTTGTTCCGGCGCCGCCAGTTGCCGGCCGGCTTCGAGCACGCGGCCTCGGATCCGCTCGCAGAGGTCCGCCGCCGCGTGCTGCAACGCGCGCGCTTCGTCCCTGGGCAATACTGTCGCCAACCGCGACGCGTCCTGCCGCACCCGGTTGGTGAGCGACGCCACCTGAAGCACGTTCGTCAGGAGCGCTTGCATCCGCTGGCGGCACGCCTGGCGGCCCTCGGGTGTTTCCATCACTCCGCGGGCCACCAGACCGGCCATGTGGGGCCGGACCGGCAGGTCCGTGCGGCCGAACAACTGGTCCATGCCCGCCGGCAGGAACACAAACTTGTCCGAAGCAGGATCGTGGTAGAGCCGGTAATTGTTTCGCGCCAGGCAATAGCCGTCCCGGTGTCCGATCAACACTTCCATCGCCATGAACGAAAGAAATCGATCCAGATCGAGCACCCCGCTCAATTGCCGCCAGCGATTTGTTGCGTCGGGGTCCTGCGCCGCGCTCGCCAGCCGTTGCAAAGCCGCGTCCCCCAAGGCCCGCGAGCCTTCGCGGCGGGGCAGGCTCGTAATGTCGCCACCCGCGCCCGGATCGTACAGCGCGCCTTGAGCCCGCTCGAAGTGGCGCGCGAGGAATCCCTCCGAAAATCCCTCCTTCAACACGTAAAGCCCCAGCCGGCGTCCGTTCAGCTCCACGAGCGCATGGCCCACGCGCGGAGCGGGCACGCCCGCCGCGCGGAACAACTCGCCGCCCAGTTTCTCGTTAAGACAGCTTGGATCCTCCACCGAGTTGTTCAGGTGAAACTTGCTCAACCCGCGAAACCGCTGGCCCGGCACGAACTGGTCGCAACTGATCGTGAACGCCGGCTTGTCATCCAGCCGGCGAAAGCTGCCCGTTCGGCCCTTCAGGCGCACGCCGGCTTCGCGAAGGATGTTGGTCCCCTCGCGCAGCGTCGCAGGGACGTATGTGCGGCTGTCACGCCGCAACGACTCCAGCCCGCTGGCAGGAATCTCAAAACGGATGCTCCAGACCGACTCACTGGCGAACATCTCACCAACCGCAGCGGGACCGGATTGCGCAGGGACGAACAGCACCAGCGCCAGCACGGCTCTCAAGAATCTGGCTGTCAGCTTCACCATTCGTCATTCGTTATTCGTCATTTCTCATTTCGACCGGCTGAACCACTGCCCGAGAAAAGTTTCCACCGCGGCCAGCAACAGGCAAAGTATTGCGATCGGCAGCCAGAACTCCAGGCCCGTCCGCCCCTTCTCGACGCTATCCCGGAACGAAAGATCCGGACGCCAGACCACGACGCTGGCAACGTCCCGAAGCGTCGCCAGTTGCGCGGGGGACAGTTCGTCCAGGCTCGATTCGCCGGGGTCGGACTGCGCGGCGAATTTGACGTGGACAGGCGGGTCGCCGAGGGTCGCGTCGTAGACGCCGGCGAGATCGGTCTGTGCGAATTGCACCGTGGGCCAGCCTTGGATCAACTCGACACGCGAGAGTTCGCGGACGACGTCCGTCTGGCGTGGCTTGAAGAAGGTGGCATCCTTGTCCAAATATTCGGCTGCAACGCGGCGGACGAATTTCTCGCCGACCCGGATGTTGAGGCCTTCGTCCTGCCGTTGAACGATGTGGCCCAGCGTGCGGTGGAGCAGCGGCACCCATGCCAGGCGCACGGGCAGGTCGTTCCATGCGGTGTCGGCGGTGCTGCTGAATTGCACGACGCGCCCGAGCCCCCAGGCGCGCTCCATGACGGCGGGCGCGCCGTCTGAATACTTGAGGACGATGCGGGGGAGTCCGGCCTCGCTGGCCTGCTCGGTGGGAGAGCGGGAAAGCGGGAAAGCGGGAAGCATGGAATTCTCGCTTTCCCGCTTTCCCGCTTTCCCGCTTTCCACGGGAGGCGGCTTCAACTCGAGAAACTTGAAAAAACGCGCACTGGCGACCTTGCCCGAACCGGGGTCGTTCCAGATCGAGACGATGGGATGCTCGTAGTCGCGCTCCTGAAAGGTGATGAATTTGTCCTCCTGCGCGGCCTGGCCGCGAGCGGCGCCGAACTCGGCGGGGAGCATCTTCAGCCGCCGGAACAGTTGCTCGTTGTAAAAGCTGGCGTTCACCCGGTCGCCGGGAAACACCATCAAGCCGCCGCCACGACGCAGGTAACCCTCGATCGCGCGCAGGGTGGCCTCGGAGAAATCCGGCACGTTGGCGAGCACGACCGTGTCGTAGCCATCCAGCCGCGCCTGTGAAAGCTCGGGCGCGGTAATAGTGGCGGTCTTGATGAAATACTCCGCTGCGGCGTCAGGCGGCACCGGCACGAGAGCGTTTTGCAGGAAGAACACTTCGCTGTCGCGCGGCTCGTTGCCGGGATCCCCGTCCACCAGGAGGACCTTGACCTCTTTGATGGCGCGCACAGCGACGGTGCGGAGGTCGTCGGCGGGCAGGCGGTCCTCGCCGATGCGCGCGGTGACGGCATGGAAACCTTCGCTGCGAAGCTTGGTGAAGAGCGTGACGCTCTTGGTCGCCCCGGCCGGGAGGGAGTCCAGTGTAAACTCGTCGGAGGGCGCCTCGCCATTCACGCCGAGGCTCACGCGCGTGTTGCGGGCCTCTTCCTTGCCGTGGTTGGTGACCCTAGCTTCGAAGCGCAGCGGCTGGTTCACCGGGCTAAGTCCGCTAGCCAGACGCAGGCCGCTCACGGCCAGATTGTGCTCCTCGTGCTCATTGACGAGGATGAGGTGGGTCTTGATTTCGCTTTTGGACCGCTCCAGGGCGCGCTGAATTTCCGTGAGCTGCCGCCAGCCCGCAGCCTGGCCGTCGGTGATGAGATACACCTCCTTGCGCAAGGCGAGCCGGCCACTGAGCGTATCAAGGGCCGCCTGCAGGGCGGGGAACAAGTCTGTCGCCCGGTCGGTCAGCGGCGCTTCACGCAGCGTCTTGCGGGCGAGGTTCAGATCGAACGTCGGTTCGGGGATGGCGCCGCGCACGATATCGCTGGCGAACAGCACCGCGGTCGCGCTGCCGGCGGGCATCGAATCGAGCGCGGCCTCGGCGGCGCGCCGGGCCTTGTCGAGGCGCGTGGCCGTGCCGTCGCTCACGCCCATGCTTTGGGAGTTGTCGAGGATGATGACGCCGGTGACCTTCGACTGGCCGAAGACCCCACTGGCGTTGGAAAGAATCGCCGGCCGCGCCAACGCCAGCGCCAGAAGGGCCACCAGCAGGCAGCGTAGCGCCAGCAATATCATGTCCTCCAGACGCATGCGCCGCTGGTTTTGCTCGACGGCGTTTTGCAGGAACCGCATCGCGGCCCAAACGACCTTCTGGAACCGCCGCCGGTTTAGCAGGTGGATGAGAATCGGCACGGACACCGCCGCCAGTCCAACCAACATGATGGGATTGAGGAACGACATGCTCAAACGCCATCCCGGCTGCGGCATCTCGGGTGACCGAACAGGCGGCGACAGCCCTTCGCGCACAGGAACGTCGGCATGCGATGAGGCTACGGCGGCTGGGCACGATTGACAAGTCTGCGGAGCCAGCCGGGCGCATCGGGCCACCGCCCCCATTCGTCGCCTGCGGACTCCCACTCCTTCCTGCGAGGCCGGAGGCTTAGGCTTGGCGATTTCTCAGCCCTCCGTCACGCAAACGCAAAAGGCTATTCGTCCGCCGTCTCCCGAAGGGAGACTTGAGAATAGCCCACGCTTTCAAGCGTGGGGCTATCGAATTGGGGGGCATGGAGTCCCGAAGGGACGGCTGAATCATTGCCGCAATAACGGGTATTTGAACCGACGCATGAAATTCGCTGAATTCAGCCGTCCCTTCGGGACTTGTGGAACGTCGAATCTGGACCCGGCAGTGAACTGCCGGGCTATTCTCAAATCTCCCTCCGGGAGAGAACTTCATGGCCTTCCCCACTTCTGCGTCGCGGGAAGTGGAAGAAACCGGCAGCAGTGTCAAGATGCACCCGAGGCAGCCAGACAAGCGTTTTCTCAATTGCCGCCGCTACGTGTTGTGAACATACTGCGTGTAGAAACGTCAGAAAGTATAACCATGAACGCCATCCATCGCCGGAATTTCCTCAAGCGCGTCGGGCTCTCCGCCGCGTCGCTGCCGTTCGTCGTCGGTCTGCCGAGCCTTGGACTGGCGGCGCCAGCCCGGCCGCGGCAGCGGCTAATCGTCCTGTTCAGCCCAAACGGCACCATCCCGCCGGCCTTCTGGCCTGACGAGGCAGGGAATGAATTCAAGCTCAAGGAAATCCTCTCGCCACTCGAAGCGTTCAAGGATCGGATGCTTGTCCTGCACGGCTTGTCCAACAAGGTGCGCGGCGATGGCGACAACCACATGCGCGGCATGAGCTGCCTGCTCACGGGCATCGAACTTTTCCCCGGCAACATCCAGGGCGGGTCGCACACGCCGGCGGGATGGGCCAGCGGCATTTCCATCGACCAGGAGCTGAAAAACTTTTTCCAGAGCCGGGAAGAAACCCGCACGCGCTTCGGCTCGCTGGAGTTCGGCGTGGGCGTCCACGACCGCGCGGATCCGTGGACGCGTATGAGCTACTCCGGCCCGAACAAACCGGTCGCGCCGATCTCGGATCCTTACCAGATGTATCAAAAGCTCTACGGGCAATTGAAGGACAAGGAGAGCTTGCAGAGCATCCTCGACGACGTGCGGGGCGACTTGAAGAAAGTCCGCAAGCTCATCAGCGCCGAGGACCGCCGGCTCCTTGAGGACCACGAAGCACTCGTCCGCCAGATGGAGAAGGAAATCGCCACCGCCGGCAAACAAAAGCTCCGCGTCACGCCGCCCGCCCTGGAGGAGGGCATCGCCGACCAAAACGACAACGTCCCGCGCCTGAGCCGGATGCAGATTGATTTGCTCGTGAACAGCTTCGCCAACGACATGGCGCGCGTGGCCACGCTGCAATATACCAAGTCCGTCGGCATGGCGCGGATGAAATGGCTCGACATCACGGAAGGCCATCACGAGCTGTCGCACGAGCCGGACAAGGAGGAGGCCAAGCAGGCCAAGCTCGTGAAGATCAACAAGTGGTTTTGCGGGGAGCTTTGCCACCTGGCGCAGCGGCTGGCGAACACGCCCGAACCGGGCGGCGGCGGCTCGATGCTCGACCACACGCTCATCGTCTGGACCAACGAGCTGGGCAAAGGCAACTCGCACACGCTGGACAACATCCCCTTCGTGCTCGTCGGCGGCGGTTTCGGCTTCCAGATGGGCCGCGCGCTCAAACTCGACAAGGCGCCGCACAACCGCCTGCACCTGGCCCTGGCTCATGCCGTGGGCCATCGCCTCGAGACGTTCGGCAAGCCTTCGCTTTGCGAAGGCGGACCGCTCAAGTTGGGTTAGCCGCCAATGAAAGAGGCCGGGATTGCTCCCGGCCTCTCGGGTTCACTTCTGTCTCAGACGCTGCCGAAAACCAGCGTCCGCCCGGTCCATTACCGGTGGGCGGGCCGTCGCCGTTGCCTTACTGGCAGTCGATGCTGTCGAGTATCTTTTGCGCGAGCGCGATGATTTCGTCAGCCAAGGCCGAATTCTCGCGGCCGATCTGCGCGCGAACCTTGTTCTGGAAGGCCTCCAACTGGTTGACGCCAGAGACGCAACTGCCGCGGTCGAATGAGGCAATGGCCGCTTTGAGCGAGGCGATGAGCGGCCTCTTGTTGCGGCGGCCGAGGTCGGCGTTATTGACCTTGTCGATCAATAACTCGACCGCTTCGCCGGCGCTCAAGACTTCAACTGTGAGCGAGGCGGTTACCGGTGTCGGACAGTGACCATCGTCCACCATGAGCATCACCGTGTAGGTGCCGAGCTCGAAGCAGTAGGTGAGGATGGCGCCGGAACCGAGTGGCTCTTTGACGCCGTCGCCGTCGAGATCGGCCAGCCAGACGTAGGTCAGCGGGTCGCCATCGGGATCGGTGGACATCGAACCGTCCAGCGTCACGCAGGCATTGGAGTTATTGGCTGAGATGACAATGGTGTTGGTTTGGTTGGGGCTGAGCTGGACGTTGGGCGAGGCCTTGGCCACCGCCGTGGGGCACTGGTTGCCATTGCACACGACCGTGACGGTGAAGCTGCACGAGGCCGCATTGCCCGTCCCATCCACCGCCCGGCACGTGACCGTCGTCGGGCCGCAC
>WNGA01001597.1_pt1 | contig 55255 bp, 40 predicted proteins | sample 5400061 | NCBI WGS metagenome assembly WNGA01 (sample SAMN13153366, study PRJNA577476) | soil metagenome | isolation source: 100 cm soil or saprolite under grassland replicate 2 | place: USA:California | collected 2016-06-15
CTGCGCGAAGTCTGGCCCACCTCTGTGGTGGAAAAGATGACGGAGTGTGTTCGGAAAACGCTGTGCGGAGGCGCACCCCAGCAGTTCGGGTTTCAATACCCCGAATCAAATCCCTGCCAGCATTACGAGGCGCGCGTGGTCCCCAGCAGTGCAGCCGAAGTCCTCGTCATCATCCGCGACTTCACCGCGCAACGACAGTTGGAACAGGAAGTCCTGACGATCAGCGCCCGCGAGCAGCAACGAATCGGCAAGGATTTGCACGATGATTTGGGCCAACTGCTCACGGGGCTGGGTTTCCTGGCCCAGGCACTGGAGCACAAGCTGGCTCAGAGGTCGCCCGCTGAAGCCGCTGACGCCGCCCAACTCGGCCAGTTGGCGGCGCAGGCCCTGGGCCATACACGCACACTGGCCAGAGGCCTGTTCCCAGCCGAACTGGCGAGCAAGGGTCTGGTGCCGGCTTTGCAGGAACTGGCTTACAACGTTGAAAAGCTGTTCCGCATCTCCTGCACGGTCCAGGCCAGCGAAGGCCTTCAGTTCCCGGACAGCGTCATGGCAGAACAGGTTTACCGGCTGGTGCAGGAAGCGGTCAGCAACGCGGTGAAACATGGCCGCGCCAAAAAGCTCCACATCAGCCTCTCTGCAAACCAGTTCGGGACGGTCGTGACGATTCAAGACAACGGAATTGCCATCCCCCTTGCCGCGCTGAAAGAGCCGGGCCTGGGGATTCGCATCATGCGCTACCGGGCCCATTGCATCGGCGCTGACCTGGAGATACGCCCGGCTGCTGGCTGCGGAACGACTGTAACCTGCGCCATTCCTCACTCCGTCTTGCGTAAGGACTTAGAACCATCCAATGCCCCGAGGAAAACCGACAACCAATGTGAAACCGAAGGCACGGATCTTCCTTGTCGAGGATCACGGAATCGCCCGCTTGGGCCTCAGCCAGCTCATTAACCAACAGGCCGACATGGTTGTGTGCGGTGAGGCCGACGGCGCACCCGGGGCGTTGTCCAGCATCCCGCAACTCAAGCCCAGCCTGGCCGTCGTGGACCTGACTCTCAAACACGACGACGGTCTGGAATTGATCAAGACGATTCACTCCCAGGATCATTCGTTCCCGATTCTGGTGGTCTCCATGCACGACGAATTCCTCAACGCAGAATTGGCCCTGCGGGCCGGCGCGCGCGGTTACATCATGAAAGAGGAGGCCATTGAGAAAGTCCTCACCGCCATCCGCCACGTTCTGGGTGGCAGGACTTACTTGAGTGAGAGAATGAGAGATCGACTGGTGGAAAACCAGCTCCGGCATCGCTCGGCCGACAAGGCCTCCCCGCTTGAGCTGCTCAGCGATCGCGAATTGGAAGTCTTTCAGCTAATCGGCCGCTGGCGTGGCACCGAGCAGATCGCCCAGGGACTTCACCTCAGCGTCAAGACGGTGGAATACTACCGTCAACAAATCAAACTCAAGCTCGGGCTCAGAAACGCGATCGAACTGGCCCGCTACGCGACTGAGTGGGCGCAGCGCGGTCCGGTGGCGTGAGCAGCGCGGCCCGGGGAGTTGAACAAGGCAGAACCACCAACGTAGGGCAGGTGTCTCGCCTGCCCGGCCGAGCGAAGCGAGGCCTTTGGGGTGCGGACGCCGCGCCTTTCGGCGCGGCTGGGCAGGCGGGACGCCTGCCCTGCGTTTCCGTCGCATCCTTGACAGTGATGCTATTTCCAAGAAGATGCGCCCGCCGTCCCTGCTCCCTTTCCGTCCGACTTGCCTGCGGCTCAGGAGAGCCGCCGGATAGCGCCGTCCGGGCAAAGTCCGGCAATGAAGGAGACGGTCTCGCGCTGGACGCACATCCAAACGTCGTCGCGCAGTTCCGGATGGGCAAAGAGTCGGCGGCCGTTGCGGGCGCTTTTCATCGCTTCGAGGAGGTTCGATTGCATGAGCGGGTAAACGCGGCGGGCGAGTTCCGCCGAATCGCTGACGTGCCCGCCGGCGTAATGCGGCCAGAGCCGCTCGCAGGCCGCGCCCGCGGCGAGGATGTCCTCCAACGCCGGCTCTTCGTGAGTGCCGCTGCACACCAGCAGGAGGCTGGAGGGAAGCTTTTCGCGCAGCCAGTTCGTCGTCGCGCGCAGGTTGAGGAACGAGGCGACGAGCGTGCCCTTCGCCCCGGCGCAGGCGCGAAGGGCGCGCGTGCCGTTCGTGGTGCTCATCACGAGGGTCCTGCCGCCAACGGCCTCCGGCGTGAATTCGCGCGGCGAGTTGCCAAGGTCGAAGTCGATGCTCCCGGTGAGCCTGGCGCGGATGCGCACGCCGTCGCGCTCTCCGGCCAGCAGCACGTCCGGGCGCTCCTTGCGCAACGCGAGGGCCTCGGCGATTTCCGCCACGGGAATGATCTCCCTGGCGCCACTGCCCAGCGCGGTGATCATCGAGGTCGTGGCCCGGAGAATGTCGAACACCACGCACACCGACTGGCTCAAGTCACGCTTCGCCAGCGCGGGAAATTCCGTGGGCGAAAGGACGACTTCAAGCCGGGGCTGATGCATACTCGCGACCGAATAATTAACAGAAGGATTGCCCGTGTGTCGATGGTTGTCCACTGGAAGAACGAGCGGGGTGGGAGGGAGTCGTGGAGTGATGGAATGTTGGAGTTGTGGGGTGAAGGAGTAATCAGTAATCAGTATTCAGTATTCAGTAGCTTGGGGTACGCGGCGATTCGTGACTGAAAACTGAATACTGATTACTGAATACTGATTACTGAAAACTCCAACACCCCAATCCCTCCCTCAGTCTCGTTGCGCTCGCGCCAGCCAGACGAGCCGAAGCCCTTCGAGCGTGAGCAGCGGTTCGACGGCCGTAATCTCCGGCAGCCTGGCCGCCATGAGCCGGGCGTAGCCGCCGGTGGCGATGACGGGCAGCCGCGGGCTTTTCAGTTCCCGTCGCAGCTCGCGCAGCAGTTCGCGAATCAGTCCGCGGTAGCCGTGCACCGCGCCGATGAGCATCGCCTGTTCCGTATTCCTGCCGATGACGGCGCGGACTTCGCGGATGCGGATTCGCGGGAGCAACGCCGTCCGCTCGTGCAAATAGTCGGTCATCGCGGCGATGCCGGGAGCGATGATGCCCCCGGAGTAGTTGCCGCGCCGATCGACGACGTCGAACGTGACGGCCGTGCCGAAATCCACCACGACGGCCGGTGCGCCAAAGCGGTGGCGCACCGCGACCGCGTTGGCGAGCCGGTCGGGACCGATGGATTCAGGATTTCGATAATCGATGCCGACGCCGCGAACGGTCGCGCTCGTCAGACGCAGAGGCCTGACCTTCCACAACCGGCTGAGTGTGCGCTCGGCGGCCGGTGTCGCGCGCGGCACTACGCTGCAAATCGCCACGCCGCCAATGAGAGTCCGGCCCGCGAAACGCCGCAGTCGCCGCACCGCGCTGCCGTCAAACCAGGCGGTGGTCGGAATGTCCACGTGCCGTAGCACGCGCGAGGCGTTTGCAAGGCCCAGGTGCGTGTTCGTGTTGCCAATGTCGAGGAGGAGGAGGAGGAGGCTCATGGGGGGACTGGAGGAATGGGGTGGTGGAGGAATGGGGTGGTGGAGGAATGGACTGTTGGAGTAATGGAGTATTGGAGTAATGGGATTTTGGAGGAATGGGTTTGGCGAGGCCTTGCGCTTCGGTAATTCAATACTCCAATACTCCATTACTCCATTACCCCGATACTCCATCACCCCGCTCATCTACTCCTCCATCGTGACGTCGCCGCCGATCACGCGCTCCAACCGGCCGTGCTCGGTGCGGAGGAGCAGCGCCCCGTCATCGTCGAGCGACTCGGCGTGGCCCTGAAGGGCGCGCGGGCCGGCGTGAATGGTCACGCGCCGGCCCAGGGTCGCGCAATGTTCCTGCCATTCGTCCGCCACGATTTCGAATTGGCCGGCCCGGATGCGCGCATAGGCGTGGTCAAGTTCCCGGAGGATCGCGGCTGCGAGTTCGATGCGGTTCAAGTGGCGGCCGCACTCGATCTTCAGCGAAGTGGCCTGCCTGCGCAGCTCGGATGGAAAATCGGACGCCGTTAGATTCACATCCACGCCGATGCCGAGGGTCAGGTGCTTGATGTGGTTGAGTTCGGCGGCGAGTTCGGTCAGCACGCCGGCCACCTTCCGGCCGTGAACGAGGATGTCGTTCGGCCATTTAATCTCAGGCGCCAGGGCCGTTTGATCCCGGATGGCCCGGACCAGGGCGACGGCGGCAGCCACGGTGAGTTGGGTGGCGGCCTGGGGTCGCAGGTCGGGCCGGAGCAGGACGGAAAACCACAACCCTCGCCGCGCCGGCGAAAGCCATGAGCGCCCGAGCCGGCCGCGGCCCCGCCTCTGCGACTCTGCAAAGACCACGACGCCGTCCTTCACGCCATCACGGGCGAGCCTTTCGATGATGTCGTTCGTCGAATTCGTTTGCTCGAACACGCGGATGTCGCGGCCGACCACCTGATTCCCGGCCACCAAACCGAGCAGGTCATCGGCGCAAAGCACGTCGGGCACTTCGAGCAACTGATAGCCCTGGTGCGGACTGGCCGCGATGTCGTAGCCGACCCGGCGCAGTTCCTCGACGCGCGCCCAAATCGCCGCGCGCGTCACCCCCAGTCGCTGCGACAACTCGGCGCCCGACACAAAGCCGGAGTCGGCCCGCCGCAGGGCGAGGAGGATTTGGGCATCCGTCGTCATGGTGCCACTCAAGCGCTTTTACGTTTTACGTTTTACGCCTGTCCATGCCGACGGCGCGTAAAACGTAAAACGCAAAACGTAAAAGAAATGGACGGCTGCATCATCCCTCGAAGTCCAACGCAATGTCCACGGCGCGCGCGGAATGGGTCAGCGGGCCGACGCTAATGAAGTCCACGCCCGTTTCCGCGATGGCGCGGACAGTCTGGAGGTTGACGCCGCCGCTGGCCTCGGTCCTGGCACGGCCGGCGACGAGCTTCACGGCGGCGCGAAGCTGCTCGGTGCTCATATTGTCGAGCAGGAGGATGTCGGCGCCGGCCTCGACGGCTTGGGTGACTTGCTCGAGCCGGTCAGCTTCGACTTCGACCTGGAGTTTCGGCCATTTGGCGCGCGCCCGTGCGACTGCCGCAGCGATGGCATTCGGCTTTTCATCCCGCAGCGCGGCAAGGTGGTTGTCCTTGATCAGCACCTGGTCGTAAAGGCCGAAGCGATGGTTCCGTCCGCCGCCGCACATCACGGCGTATTTCTCGAAGCGCCGCCAGCCGGGCGTGGTCTTGCGCGTGTCGAGAATTTGCGCTCCCGTGCCTTGGATCGCCTCAACGAAACTCGCCGTAAGCGTTGCGATGCCGGAGAGCCGTTGGACAAAGTTCAGTGCGACGCGCTCGGCGGTGAGAAGCGCGCGCGCCGGACCCTCGACACGAACTAAAACGGCGCGAGCCTCTGCGCGTTGGCCGTCGCGTGCAGCGCGCTCGATTCGGACCTCCGGGGCGAGCTCGCGAAAAGCTGCCTCAGCAAACTCGAGTCCCGCGACCGTGAGCGGCTCGCGCGCGATCATGGCGGCGTTCGCCGTCACGCTTTCCGGAATCATCGCCAGCGTCGTCGCGTCGCCCGGACCGAGGTCCTCCGCCAGCGCGGCCTGCACGACGCGGCGGATTTCTTCGGCGGACAACGGATCCATGCGGCGAGCTTGCGGCACTTGGACAGGACGATGAAGTAAAAAGTGGCCGCCTGCCAGGCAAGCACGGCTGGCGACCGGTCAGTTGTTCTTCGCCAGCCCCTCTGTATGGCCGAGATTCTTCACCGGCTTGAAAATGTCCAGCACTTCGGCGAGCAACGCCTGGTCGAGCGGCTCCGCAGCCCACTGCGCCCACTTCCGGATGTTCTCCGGGTTGGCGCTGCCGGCGATGGTTGTCGTGATGTCGGGATGCGCAAGACAGAACTGGAGCGCCAGCTTCGCAATGTCCACACCGCGTTTGGCGCAGTGTTCGGCGGCGCGGCGGGCGGCGGCCTTCACCTCTTCAGGTTCCTTGAGCCACTTGGGCAGCGGGGCATTGGTGAGCAGGCGGGCGCTGAAGGGGCCGGCATTCATCGCACCGATGCCCTTCGCCTTCAGATAGGGCACGGTCTCGTCGGCGAAACGCGTGTTTTGGAGGGTGTATTGGTTGTAGCTCAACACGCAGTCCACGGGCGTCTGGTCGCAGATGAATTTGAAAATCCTTTGCGGGTAACCGCTGAAACCGATGAAGCGCACCTTCCCGGCCTGTTGAATTTTTCGCATCGCGGACAGGGTTTCGTCCACGATCTGCTGCATCTCGACAAACTCGATGTCGTGACAGAGCACGATGTCTAGATGCTCGATACCGAGGCGGTGCAGGCTCACATCCACGCTCTCGGCGACGCGACGGGCGCTGAAATCGAAGTGCGCCAGGTCGTAGCGGCCGAGTTTGGTGCAGAGCGTGTAACGGTCGCGAGGCACCCCGCGCAGGGCGACGCCCAACAGCACTTCGCTCATTCCCCGGCCATAGAAAGGAGAGGTGTCGATGAAGTTCAGCCCGCATTCGAGCGCAACGTGGACGGACCGAATGGCCTCATCGAGCGAGACCGGCCGGAATTCCTGCCCGAGCGAGCTGGCGCCGAAACTGAGCACGGGAAGCCGCAGTCCGGTCCTTCCGAGGAGTCGGGTTTGCATGCCCCCTTGAACCACGAATGGGCAGGAATGAACACGAATATTTGACCCTATTGTTGCTCCATCTTTTCCACCACCTGCAACATCCGCCGCACGTTAGACGAATAATCGCGGAGGATCAGAATCGTCTGGTCTTTCCCGCCGATGATACTCGACAAATTCGGGAGGCCGGCCACCGACGGCGCTTTGGCGCTCCCGCCCGGGATGGCGATAATGCTGTTCGGCAATTTCGCGAACGGCTGCAGTGCGGCGGAGGCCTGAGTGGTCGAAACCTTCTTCAACTTCACGACGTAGATGAGGTAGGAACCTGAATCGGGCAATTGATCCGGCTGGAGCTCCACGACCGGCCCGGCCTCCATGTGCGCCACGCCCTCGGGAACAACCTTCACGTACTGCGTGCCGATATAAACCATCGCCAGGCCTTGGGCCGCAAACACTGTGTCGAGGGCCTGCAACAGCTCCACGGCGGTCATCTGAGTTTGATTGAAAAACGTGATTTTGACGTTCGGCAGGTTACCGGCCCGAATGATAGAGCGGCCCGAAGTCTCCGCGTACAAATCCAATACCTGCGAGAGTTCCGCCTGCTCGAACTTGATCGCTCTCGCGGGGATTTGTTTCTCCCCGGGTGTCGGCGGATCAAAACTGCTGAACGTGTGCGCTCCGGCCGTCCGCACTGCCGATTTGGGATCCGGCTGCTGCTGCTTCCCACAACCAGCAGCCACGAACAGCGCGAGCGACGCTAGAGCAGACAGGAGTGCAATGGAGCTTTTCATCTTGTGTCGTTGAACACTGCGATCGGCTCGGAGTTGCTGCGGAAGTAACCAAACCGCAGTCCGGTCTGGCCGAACAGTCGGCTTTGTATGTCTACTTGAACCACGAATGGACACGAATGAACACAGCGCGGCGAAGCCGCAACCACCTTGGAGTGCGCGGACTTGTCCGCGCTTTCGGCAGGCGACTTGTCGCCGTCGAATGCGGGAATGCGTTCAACTTTCCCGGGCCGCTGGACGCGGCCCTGCTTTGGCGACAAGTCGCCAAAGCGGCAAAAGCGCTGACAAGTCACCGCACTCGAAATTCTTGCCGCCTGTGCGCGAAGTTTCGTCATTGTAGTACGAATAATTCAGGCATTCTCGGGGTACAAACGCTCAGGCTGCGCCGCAGGGCTCCGCGGTGTTACGCCTGCTCATGCTGTGGTCTAAAAACCAAGGAACGATCTGCATCACGATACATGTACTCGCGGCCGCAATTGGGACAGACCGCATGAACATCACGTAGGACGCGAAGCTTTCTGTCAGGAAACCTCGCGTGCAAGTCCGACACAATGGCGGCCCAACGCTCGTTACCGAGTCGAATGGCCTCCGTCCCAAGCCGTGTCCCACACGATGCGCAAACGAAAGCACAGATGATTCTCTTTATCTTCCGCGTTCGTATTTGGTCCTGAATGAGCGCAACTGGTAAAATGATCGGCAAGAGCAATACGAAAGCGATCGTGATGAGAGAGCCAAGTAGCTTGCTTCTCGCCAGCTTCTTGCGAAATCGAACCAGGCTCATCTAGATTACCTCGTTGTCAGGAGAATCAGTCCGTCCGGCAGCCCAAAGTCAGAAGAACATTGGCCCAGTGCACCTGGTCGCCGGTCTGGATTGTAAGGACGTGGTCCGGGGATTCGACCGCCTTGTAAAAGTCCCACTTGAGGATTGGCTCCAGCTTTAGCTTGAGGCCGGCCTGTTTCATGGCCTGCCGGTAATCCTCCCACACGGGTGGTTCGCCCTTCTGCGCGTAAGGGTCGTCGGCGGGGATGCCCATTGTGTTGATCGCGTCCACCGGCAGCGCGCTCAACAGCGTGCGCAGGACCTGCCCGACCGTGACGATGCCGGGCGCCAGGTTCAGGTGAACCAGCTCCGCGTTCGGCCCCTTCTTCGAGGAGGCGGGATAATTGCCGTCGGCAATGAGAATCTTCGCGTGATGCCCGGCGCGGGCGCAGACGCGAAGGATCTCGGGGTGGAGCAGTTGAGTCCTGAGCATCCTTAACCTTTCATCACGAGTTTGCAGAAGCTTGCCATTGTCTGCGCCGCGGCAGTGTCGCCATCCGGCAGCGGCAGAATCTCTGCGGAAAGATAGCCGGTGTAGCCGATGTCGGCCAGCGCGCGGAGGACGGGCGCGACGTCCGTGTGGCCGAAGCCGATCGCGTGACGATTGCTGTCGGCGAAATGGATGTGGCCCACCAGTGACCCGGCGCGGCGCAAGGCGTCGGCGATGGACGACTCCTCGATGTTCATGTGGAACAGGTCGCAAAGGAGCTTCACGTTCTTCGTGCGGAGCGGGCGAAGGAGTTCCAGCCCCTCATCGATGGTGCGGATGAGGTTTGTCTCGTAGCGATTGAGTGGCTCGAAGAGCAGCGGCACGCCGAGCGCGTAGGCACGCGGACCGAGTTGTTCGAGGCCTTCGCGGAGCCAACCAAGAGCGTCGCCGCGGCTGACGGCGCCTTCCCAGCGACCCTGCATCGAGCCGATGATGGCCGGCGCGCCGAAGCCGCCGGCGAAGTCGATGATGGCGCCGACGAATTGCTGCGCGCGGCGGCGGATCATGGCTTCGGGATCGGTGAGGCGAAGCTTGTGCACGATCCATCCCGCGCCTGTTCCCATCGCGGCCAGCTTGAGTTGATTCGCTTCGAGAAGCTGGCGGAGCGTTTTCGCATTCAGTTCGTCCGCCGAACGGGCAAAAAGTTCCACGGCATCGAACCCGAGCGACTTCGCCCTGGCGCAACCCGCCGCAAGATCATCCCAAAAAACAAACGGTCCTCCGCGCGCTTCCGGGACGAGGGAAATCGTAACGGCGCTTTGAATCATGGCCAGTGGTTGAAATATTATACAGGTTGAGCCGTCGAGGCGAGCCATCTTCAAGGGCTTCTCCGCGCGTGACCTGCCGGCCAACTTGCGCCACTCTCCGCGCATGAACCTCGCCGCTCCTTCGCGACGCAGTTTTCTCAAGGCCGCTGGTCTGGCGGGAGCGGCGATTGCCATCGGCGAAGCGCCGTGGAGGCGACTGGTGGCGGCCGAAATCTCCAGCCGGGCAATTGCTGCGCCCTCGTGGATCGACAAGCCCATGCGCTGGGCGCAGCTCACCCTGGTCGAGGACGACCCCGGCAAATTCGATGCGCAGTTCTGGCTGGATTACTTCAAGCGCACCCGGTCCGACGCGGTCTGTCTGAGTGCGGGCGGTTGCGTCGCGTATTATCCGACGAAGGTCCCGTTCCATCATCGCAGCGCCTGGCTCGGCGGCAGCGATCCGTTCGGTGAACTGGTCGGGGGTTGCCGCAAGCTGGGCATGGTGGTGATCGCCCGCACCGATCCGCACGCCACTTACGACGGCGCAGCCCGGGCGCATCCGGACTGGATCGCCGTCACCGCCGACGGCCAGCCGCGGCGTCATTGGGCTTCGCCGGAGATGTGGGTCACGTGCGGACTCGGCCCCTACAACTTCGAGTTCATGACGGAGGTGAAGCGCGAAATCATGGCGCACTACCGGGTGGACGGCATTTTCATCAATCGGTGGGACGGCTCCGGCCAATGTTACTGCGAGCATTGCCGAAAGAGTTTCAAGGAAGCCAGCGGCCTCGAGTTGCCGCGCACGAACAATCCGCAAGACCCCGCGCGCCGGGCTTACATTCTGTGGCATCAGCAACGGCTGTTCGACCTTTGGCAGCTTTGGGACCGCCAGGTCCGAAAGATCAACCCGGACTCGTGCGTGATTCCGAACACAGGCGGTGGCGCGACCAGCTCGCTCGACATGAAGAAAATCGGCGAGCTGGCGCCGACGCTCATGGCCGACCGGCAGGCCCGGCGCGGGCTGGCTGCCCCGTGGGCCAATGGGAAGAACGGGAAGGAATACCGCGCCACGATGGGGAACAAACCCATCGTGGGCATTTTCAGTGTCGGCGTCGAAGAGCCGTACCGCTGGAAGGATTCGGTGCAGAGCGAGGCTGAGATTCGCCTCTGGGTGGCCGACGGAGTTGCCAATGGCCTGCGACCGTGGTTCACCAAGTTCGGCGGCGTGTTGCGGGACGAACGCTGGTTGAAGCCGGTCGAGGTCCTCTATCGCCGCTACGCGAGTTGGGAGAAATACCTGCGCAACCAGGCGCCGCTGGCGCGCGTAGGCCTGGTCTATTCGCAGCAGACGGCGTGGTTCGTTGGCAACAAAATCGAGGACCACACGCTCGGCTGGTATCAGGCGTTGATTGAAGCGCGCATTCCTTTCGAGATGGCGCATGACCGGCTGCTCGACCCGGCGCACGTCAGCCAGTTCAAGACCCTCATCCTGCCGAACATTGCCGCCCTGTCCGACGCGCAATGCCAGCAGCTCCGCGACTTCGTTGCCAGCGGCGGCAGTCTGATTGCCACGCACGAGACCAGCTTGTGCGATGAATGGGGAGTCCGGCGAAAGAACTTCGGCCTGGCCGAACTGTTCGGTGTGAATTTTAGCGGGCGCATCGAGGCGCACATGCAGAACGCCTATCTGCGGCTCGAACACGACGCTGCCCGCGGCCATCCGCTGTTGCGCGGGCTGGAGGATGCGCCGCGCATCATCCACGGCGTGTCGCGAGTTGAAGTCGAGCCGCGTGAGAAATTTCCGCCCGCGCCGCTGACCTTGATTCCCGGCTACCCGGACCTTCCAATGGAAAAGGTCTATCCGCGCGTGGCAAAGACGGAGGTCGCCCAGGTATTCCTGCGAGAGATCCCACGCGACGATACCTTCGCGTCCAGGTCTGGGCTCGAACCGCCGCCCGGCCGCGTCGTCTATTTCCCCTGGGACATCGACCGCACGTTCTGGGAAGTGCTGTCCATCGACCACGGCAAACTGTTGCGCAACGCCGTGCAATGGGCCACGAACGAGGAACCGCTCATCGCCGTGACCGGCCCCGGTGTGCTCGACGTGACACTCTGGCGGCAGAAGAATTCGCTGACCGTCCATCTCGTGAACCTGACCAACCCGATGATGATGAAAGGGCCGATCCGCGAATTGATTCCCGTCGGCCCGCAGCAGGTCCGGGTTCGGCTGCCCGATGGAACCAGACCCCGAAGAGTCCACCTGCTCGCGGCGGACAAGCCGCCGAAGACCGACCGCTCGGGCCAGTATCTGACTCTCACAGTCCCCTCAATTCTCGATCACGAAGTCGTCGCCATCGACCTGTGAAAGCTTAGATCAGCAAGTAAGACTCCTCTCCATGCATTCCAAAGTCGTAGCAAAAACCTGCTTGGCCCTCGCTCTGTTCAATTCTGCCCGTGGCGCCGAGGCGCCGGCACAAACTTCATCGGCTGATCCCGTGCGGCAGCTTCGGGAATATCGCGACTACGCGATGGGGCATGATGGAAATGCCGCGCGGGGACGGGAACTCTTCCTGGACGAGCAGCGGGCTGCCTGCGCGAAGTGCCATTCGGTGGATGGAAGCAGCGGCAAAGCCGGGCCTGACTTGTACGCGGTCGGCGACAAGTTCCCGCGACGCGAACTGATTCTGGCGGTCCTTGAACCTTCCGCGGCCATCGCCATCGGCTACGGCACGACGGTCGTGGAAACCAAATCCGGCGAGACGTATCAAGGCATCCTCAAGCAGTCCACGGCGGAGGCGCTTGAACTGATGGGCGCCGACGGCAAGCCGATTCGCATCGCGGCGATTGACATCAAGGAACAACGGGGCAGCACACTCTCGCTCATGCCCGATGGATTGCAGAGCGAGATGTCGCGGGAGGAATTCACCGACCTCATCGAGTACCTTGTCACGCTCAAGCAACCGAATTCCGCGCTCACGAGCAATCGCGGGATGCCTGCGGACATTCCGGAGCTGGCCAGGCCGATTGCGGTGCGTCCCTTCTTCTCGGAAGCGTTGCGGTTCCCGCACGCGTTCGTCCACAAGCCGGGCGACGTGCGCTCGGGGCTGGTCTGGTTCGGCCAGGTTCCGGGCATCACCAACGCCTTCCTTGTCGTGCATCAAACCGGGAAGATTTGGCTGCTTGAAAAGCGCGCGACCAATGACGTGAAAACCGTTTTCGCCGACGTCGCGAAGGACCTTTTCAACGAGCGCGGGCCGAACGGGCTGCTCGGCCTGGCGTTCCATCCGAAGTTTCGCGAGAACCGCAAATACTATCTCAAGCATCAGGTTTTCGAGGAGGGCAAGATCGCGACGACCGTCGTCGAGCGTCGGGCGGCGGCCGATTTTCGTGCCGACTCCGCCCAACCCTCGCGCCGGCTGATCAAGATCGTCAGCGCGACGCAGGACCACAGCGGTGGCTGCATCGGGTTCGGCCCGGACGGTTTTCTCTACATCGCGATGGGCGATACGGGCCCGCAACAGGACCCGCAGGGGCATGGGCAGGATTTGACCACGCACCTGGGCAAAATCCTGCGCATCGACATGGACCACGCCGACGCCGGCCGGCCCTACGCCATCCCCGCCGACAACCCGTTTCGCGGCCGGCCCGATGCGCTCCCGGAGATTTGGGCCAGCGGATTCCGCGAGCCCTGGCGGTTCAGTTTCGATCCAATCACGCACGAACTGTGGGTCGGCGACGTCGGGCAGGATCGCGTCGAGGAAGTGACCATCGTGCGGCGCGGGGAGAACCACGGCTGGAACGTTTACGAGGGATTCGAGCCGTTCTCGAATCATTATCGAAAGGAGGGCGCGAGTTACGTCCCGCCCGTCTTCGCCTATCGGCGGAAATATGGCAACTCCATCACCGGCGGCTACGTTTATCGCGGCGACAAGCGGTCGTCGTTCTATGGCGTTTACATCTGCGGCGATTACACGTCGCATCGAATTTTCGGACTCAAGCAGCAGGACCGCACGCTCCAGGCAGTCCGACAACTCGGCACGGCGCCGCAGAACATCGCCTCGTTTGCCGAGGATGAAGTGGGAAACCTTTACCTCGTCGGCTACGAAGGGATGATCTACAAACTCGATTTCACCGATACGGTGTTCGAGTCGGCCCCGTCTCGTTCGGCGCCATCCGGCGCGGTTAGGCGATGAACCTGGTTACTTCACAAGTCGCATGAATCACGCACATTCTGTAGCCGCCGACGTGAGGAGGCGGACTCGCTCCCCCCGTTGTGGCCGTCCGCCTCCTCACGTCGGCGGCTACATAGGGTGTGAGCTCTCCGGGTGAACCAATGAGACGCCCGATCCATCTCCTCTATTTCATGATGCTGGAAAAACTCAAGCGGGTTCGGCATCGGGACGGACCGCCGATTGCAAATCGGCGATACAGCGGATTGCAAATCTGCGCTACCTGTTCCACGGCCGCACTCACTGCCATTGCTTGCGTGCAGGCGGCCGAGCCCAGGGCCGGCGAGAATCCCGCCGACCATTTGCCGGCGCACATCACACAGTTGACCTGGTTTGGCGAGCGCGCCGATTTTTCGCACGACGGGAAGAAAATACTCTTTCTCTCGAAAACTTTCGGCGACGCGATGGAGATCGACCTCGCGACGAGACGCATTCGCATTTTGACCGCGCATTTCCCGCATCACGGTTACACGCGCGCGCTGTACCTGGCCAACGGCGACATCCTCCTCTCCGGGCCCGAGTCGTTTGACCCGAAACGCGTCGGCGAGGCGCGCGTGCAGTGCTGGCTCTATGTGCTCGACAGGAGCGGGACGAAGCCCCCGGCACCGCTCGGCACCAAGTGCAGCGAAGGGCCGGCCGTCTCGCGCAAACGCATGCACATCGCGTGGACGCACGTCGCCGCGGAGTATCCCGACGAGATGCCCGCGGGAAGTTCGCGGATGCTCGAGGCGGACGTTGTCTTCGAGGACGGGAAGCCGAAACTCGCCAACCAAAAGCTTATCATCGACAGCCGCGACCTCCCGTTCCGCTGCACGATGGAGACGCAGAACTTCCGTCCGCCTGACGAGAAGGAACTCACCTTCAGCGCCTACGGTTTTCAAGGAACCGACGTGGCCGGCATCGACCTGGTCACAAAGAAGGTCGTCAACTACTCCAATTCGCCCGGCCAGTATGACGAGCCGGAGGGCATTTTTCCCGACGGACAGTTCACGCTCGTCGAGTGCGACACGCAAAACCTCAAAGGCTCCGGCAATGTCGACTTATGGAAACTGAAACTCGACGGCAGCGGCGCCTACGAACGGCTCACCCATTTCAGCGACTACCCCGGCTACAAGGCCTCGAACCCGGTCGTGAGCGACGACGGCAGGTTCATTGCATTCCAGATGGCCAAGTCGCGCGAAGCCGCCGGCGTCGGCCACGGCATTTTTGTTTACGACATTGAGAAGGCGAAAACGGCAAAGCCTTGAAAGCGAAAGATAGGTCAGCCCCAAGGAAAACCTTGATGGAAACTCCAATGGGATCCCGCCTCGCGCATTTCGTCATTTCACCCCTATGTCCATGGCGGTTTGAGGGTCGATCTTTAAGAGCGCGTTGGTGACGTATTGGAGAACCCAATGTTCCTTATCCTTCATTAATTCACTTTTGAGCTGCGGAATCGCCTCTTTCGCGCGCGGCCCCATTTCAGCGAGGGCGATAATCCAATCCCACTTGGAATGCTCGCTAATTCCGGGCATCTCCCGAAGCAAAACGGGCAATGCTGTCTCAACGTCTGAGCTAATTCTCCAGACGGCCACAGCGGCCTGGCCGCGGAAATAGGATGCGCCCCCGTGCTGGAAGCCGGGCGGATCTTGGTATGACACCTGAAGAGCGTTTTTTAGGTCAGGAAGTGCGCCAAGGGCTCGAGGGCCGATGTTTCCCAGCGCCAAAGCGGCAGCCGCCTGTACATAAAACGACGAATTCGTTGGTGAGGCGAGCCCGGTATTCAGAACCTTTGTAATGGCAGGGACGGCATTGGATGCGTCCGCGCCCATCTCCTTCAGGGCCAGAACTGCATGAAAGCGAACGTCTCGATTTTCATCTTTGAGAGCTTCAATCAACGCGGGAGCGGCCTTATTCGCAACGGCGGATTGTCTGCGGAGCGTGCCGAGGCCCCAGGCAGCGGATTGTCGTACCGACGGGCTGGGGTGTTTCAGAAGCGCGATGGCATGGGGAACGGAGTTCGAGCCGAGGTAGAAGAAGACATTCGCGCCATCAACAACTTTGAGATTCGACTTTGGCGCTGGCATGAAGCCGCGCAGCAATTTGGGAAACTTGGGTTGGAGTTGGCGATATTTGTTGTGCCACTTGGAGTCATTTCGGGCGAGACTACGCACGGCATAGGGCAAGCCATCGGTGCCAACCTCACGCACCGCCGTGTAATAATCCGTCGTTTTGCCGGAGGCCCAATCATCAAGCCACTCACTGATCGGCCTGTCTTGATACGTCGGTTCGTGAGACCACCTCAGGAAAAATACCAGCCCAACGGCAATGCCTGCCAAAATAACCATGATTGCGAATTTTCTGCCCCTGCTCATGGAGTAAACTCGTGCCGCCTAACAGCTACCCGGTAAAGTTTTCACGGCCCAAGATCGTTTTTCGACTTATCGCAGCGCCAATCGGGTCAGAGCTTCGATTGCGGCTGGGCCCCGGAGGAGGCAGTTTTCATCCGCTCGAACTCGGCGGCAGTTTTGTCGGCGCGAGATTGATCGGCGGCCAGTTCATCGCCGCATTTCTTGATCGCGGCTTCGCTCTCCTTGAGGGCGCTGGAAACCGATTTAAGCTCGGCACGCAAATTCGTCTTCGTCGCGGAGTCCTTGGCCGCGCCGAGGTCGCTGTTCAACTTCTTCAACTCGTCCTGTTTTGCAGCAAGCGCGCCGCGCAACGCCTCAAGCTCGCGCTTTTTTTTCGCGACGTTTTCCCTTGCGCGGAACGCCTCAGCCTGGGCCTGGGCTCGCACGAGCCGGGCGAGCGTGGCGCGCGCCGCAGCCAGTTCCGCGGCGGGATCCGGCGGCGCGCTCGATGGGCTGTCGCGGAGCGAACCGGCTTCGCGGGTCCTGGCTTCAAGCTGGATCGTCGCGGTGTTGGTCGCAGCTCGGGCCGCCTCGCGGGCGGCGCGGGCCGCGGCGAGTTGCCCGTCGATCTCGGCTGGGGGATTCGCCGTGGTCGCGAGACTCTTGAGGCGAACGACTTCGCGGGCCTTCGAGGCGAAGTTAGCCTGTGCGTTCGTGAGCGCGGCCCGGGCCTTTTCGACTTCATCCCTGGCTTTTGCGGCCGCCGTTGCTTCGGGCTGCGGTTGGGCGGGTTTGTCGCCTCGTGCGGCCAATTCTTCGATTCGGCTCTGCGCCGCCGCCAATTGGTCGGGCAGCAGCGGCGGGTTGGCGTCCAATTCGCCAAGGCGTTTGCCGTTTGCCGCGCTCCAAACCGCCACGCGGCCGGCGAAATCCGTGGCGATGATCCGCGCGCCGTCGTGGCTGAAGGCACAGCGCAGCGCCGTCTCGCCAAAAAAATCACACGACTTGAGCTTCGAGCCGTCGGCGCTCCAGGTCGTCACGGCGCCGTCGCGACCGCAGGTGACGGAGTTGCCTTCGTGGGAGAAAGCGACACACATTGCGCCCCCACTGTGGGCGTTCCACGTCCTGGCCTGTTTGCCTTCGCTGGTTTCCCAGAGCTTCACGGAGCCGTCCTCGCTCGACGAGGCGACGACTCTCGAATCATCCCGCCAGCTCAGCGACGTGACTGCCGTCTTGTGTCCCACCGTGGTGAACAGCTCCTGACCGTTGTCCGGATCCCAGATCACGACGCCGCCGTTGCGATCGGCGGAGGCGAGGAATTCGCCATTGGGGCTGAAGGCCACGGCGGTCACCCAGTCCGTGTGCTTTTTCAGCTTGTGCTCGGCCTCGCCCGTTTTGGTGGAATGAATCTTCACGAGCCGCGATGGACCGCCAAGGGCGACCTTCGATTGATCCGGGCTGATGTCGGCGGCCAGAATGGTGTCGTACTCCTCTCCAAGAGTCGCGACGCGTTCGCCTGATTCCACGTTCCAAAGGACGACGCGGCCGGACTTCGCCCCGTGGCCGCCGGCGGCCAGCAACAACTTGCCGGAACGGGAGAACTTGAGGTCCCACGGCTGGCCTTCGCCGAAGGGCAGGATGCCGGCGAGCTCGAGGTTCGTCGTGTTGAAGAGAAGGATTTGTTTTTGTCCCGCGATGGCCACGAGCGGCGCCCACGGGCTGGCCGCCAGGCCGTTGATCGCCGTGCCGCGCTTGGCGTGCACGACGGGTTCGATGGGCAGATCCACGGGCATGGGGGGCGGGCCGTCGGGCCTGCCGGCGGAGGAAACCTTCATCGTCAGATCGACGGTTGGCCGGGCCGACGCGACGGCCTTGGAGCCGGTGGTTTCAAGCAGCCCGCCGGCGATCCATTTTCTGAACACGTCGAGGTCCTTGTCCGCCAGCTTCGGCTTCTTGGGCGGCATGGTGGGTTCTTCGGCATGCGTGATCGCCTTCCAAAGCTTGCTGGAATCGGGGCTGCCCGCCGCAACGATGGCGCCCGAGCCGCCGCCTTTGAGCAGCTCATTGTAGGAAGTCAGGACAAGGTCGCCCTTTTTCTTGTCGGGATTGTGGCAGTTGGCGCAATGCTGCTCGATGAGCGGCAACACGTGGTCATTGTAAGTGACCTTCTCCTGCGCCCGCGCGGCGCAAAGGCTGGCGAGCAACACGCTTGCGAGGCAGACGGCTCGCGTGGACGCTCGCCCCACCAGCCAAGCGAGCAGCACGCCCGCCAGGCACGCGCCACGGAAGAGCGGCAGCCAGCACATCTTCAGCATGTCGGTTGAATGGTATAACAGACGCGCGACCCGGCCGAAAGCCTCAATATTTGAACTCACGGTTGCACAATTCCCGTCGATGGGTAAGGTGGCTGACGTGAAATGGCTCAAGACAATCCTGGTGATGGCCGTGCTGGCGTTCTGGTTGCCGGCAACGAACCATTGCCGGCTCGAGCTGATTCCGGGCCTGGAGTTCCTCGACTGCTGCAGCCACTCGGCGGACGACCAAGCCAGCGAGCACCACGAGAACGAGTGTGCCGACGACTTGTGCGCGCAAGTCGAGGACGGACTCTACAAAGCCGAGACCAACCACGTCGTCGTTGATGCCCCGCCTGCTTCCTCCCTTGGTGTCCTGCCGGTCGTGCTGGAGCAGACGCTGAGTCCCGATCGGGCCAACTTCATCCGACCGGAAACCTCCCCGCCGGAACTTCCCAAGACCTGGCAGTTTTCCCTCCGCGCCGCCGCGCCGCCGCGCGCTCCTTCCGTCGTTTCCTAAGCAGTCCCTTGCGGGACGCCCTCCACGGTCGTGGTGTGTACGCACACCGCGAAGTTCTTGTTCGCTGTTGTTCTGTCCGGTCCCGGTTTGCTTATGAAACGATGCCCCATCTGGAATTGGCCCTCTCTGGCTGCGCTGGCAAGCGCGGCTGGGAACGCCTCCGCCGCCGACGAAGCGCCGGCGGCGACCACCAACGCCGTTACGCTCGACACGAAGAAGGAGGCGCTCGAAGCGGCGTCGCAACTCGAACTGCTCACGGGCCTGCCGCTGCCGCTGGCGAACACGAGCGCAAAGGAGGAAAAGAAATGACACTCATTTTCGTAGCAGCCGACGTGAGGAGGCTCTGGAATTATTCGAGACCGTTGGTGAGGCAAAGAAGTCAGAGCCTCCTCACGTCGGCTGCTACGGCCACACTGGCTTTCGTGCTGGCCGGATGCGGCCCGAAGACACCGGAGAGCGCCGCGCCGGAGAGCGACAAGGTGAGCTTGTTCAAGGCAGGCAAGGGGGTGTGGCTCTCGGATGAGACGAAGAAGCTGTTCGGCCTGGAGATTGCGGAAGTGACGGAGAAGCCGATGCAGCGCCGCTTGCAAAAGACGGCACAGGTGTATCGGCCAGGTCGCGAAGGGGTCCCCGCCGGCGCTATGCTGCTGCTCAGTGCAGAGGAGGCGAAAGAGTTGAAACTCGGCCAGCCGGTGAAGTTGAAGGCTGGTGACGCGCCGGAAATCTGCGGCGCGTTGGTTCGATTGGACACACAGACGCAAACAGTGCTGGCGCAAGTCGAAGCGCTGGTTGAGTTCACCGATCCGCAGCAGCTTCTTCCGGGCGGAGCGTTCGTGAGGGCGACGCTGACGAATGGCGAAACCAGAAAGGTGTTCGTCGTGCCGGAGTCCGCGCTGCTCACGACGGCCGACGGCAGCTACGTTTACACGGTCAACAGCACGCATCTCATTCGCACTCGCGTCAAGCCCGGCGCGGTGAGTGATGGATTCGTGGAAATCGAGGACGGGCTGTATGCGGGCGATTCGGTCGCCGCCAAGGGGGTGGATGGCTTGTGGCTGGTGGAACTGAGCGCGCTCAAAGGGGGCACGCCCTGTTGCCCGGCGCCAAAGAAGAAAGCGGAGAAATAAGCCCTCACATGGTCGCACGCATCTTTGACTACTCACTGCGCCAGCGGGTTTTCGTGCTGCTGGGTGTCGTCGCAGTGATTGTGGCCGGAGTCTGGTCGGCGTCTCGCCTGCCGATGGATGCGGTCCCCGACATCACGAACGTCCAGGTGCAAATCAACACCACGGTCGCGGCGCTGGCGGCGGAGGAAATCGAAAAGCAAATCACGTTTCCCATCGAGACGGAGATGCAGGGATTGCAAGGCCTGGTAGAGATGCGCTCCATCTCGCGATTCGGCTTGTCGCAAGTGACGCTTGTGTTCGACGACCACACGGACATCTATCGGGCGCGGCAACTGGTGACCGAGCGGTTGCAAAATGTCCTTGGGGAATTGCCGCCCGCCACGCAGCCCAAGCTGGCGCCCATCACGACGGGACTCGGCGAAGTCTTCTTCTACACCGTGGACTATGCGCCCGGCGCCACGAACAAACCACCCACGCGCTACGAACAATTGCTTGAACTGCGGCAAGTCCAGGAATGGACCATCAAGCCGCTGCTCCGCACTGTGCCGGGCGTGACGGAAGTCAACACCTCCGGCGGCTACGAGAAACAAATCGTCGTGCTGCCACACCCGGAGAAGTTGATGAGTGCGGGGTTGTCGTTCGATGAACTGGCCGGCGTTGTGGGCGAGAACGTGGAGAACGCGGGCGGCGGCATCGTGCAACGCGGTGGCGAGCAAATCACGATTCGTTCGGTGGGCCGCGTCCAGACCACGGCGGAAATTGCCGACCTCCCCATCAAGTTTGGCGGTCGAGTGATGCCGCTGCTCGTCAGAGACGTGGCCGAAGTGGGCATTGGTTCCAACTTCCGTACCGGTGCGTCCACGATGAACGGAGAGGAAGCCGTCGTCGGCTGGGTGCTGATGTTGAACGGCGCGAACAGCCGGCTCGTCGCACAACGCGCCGACGAGAAGCAAAAGGAGATTCAGAAAAAGCTCCCGGAAGGTGTCGTGGTGAAGCCGGTGTATAACCGGAGCGAACTGGTGAACCACACCATCGCCACGGTCGAGAAGAACTTGTTTGAAGGCGCGATGCTTGTGGCGGTTGTTCTGTTCGCCCTCATTGGCAACTGGCGGGCCGCGATCATCGTGGCGACCGCGATTCCGCTGTCGATGCTGTTTGCGCTCACCGGCATGGTCCGCGCGGGTGTGTCAGGCAATTTGATGAGCCTCGGCGCGGTGGACTTCGGCCTCATTGTCGATGGGGCGGTGGTTGTCGTGGAGAACGTCGTCCGCCAACTCGGCTTGCGGCAGCATCAGCTCGGTCGCCAGCTCACCGTCGAGGAGCGGCTGCACACAATTCTGGCTGCGAGCAAACAGGTCGGCAGACCGATGGTGTTCGGCGTCGCCATCATCACGATTGTCTATGTGCCCATTCTCGCGCTTACCGGCATCGAGGGGAAGATGTTCAAGCCGATGGCGCTCACGGTCATCTTCGCGCTTATCGGCGCGCTGGCGCTGGCGTTGACGGTCGTGCCGGTGCTTTGTTCCTTCTTCCTCTCTGGCCCTGTTGAGGAAGGCGACAACTGGCTGGTGCGCCGGGCGAAGCAGATTTACGAGCCGGTGCTGCGATTCGCATTGAAACATCGCTGGCCGGTGATTGGGGTGGCCGGCGTTCTTTTCGCACTGTCCATCCTCGAGTTCAAACGGCTGGGCGCGGAGTTCGTGCCGCAACTGGATGAAGGCTCCACCGTGCTCATGCTGACCGGGCCGGCGAGCGTCGGCATCGACACGTCGCTCGCTCAGCAAAAGAAGGCGGAAGCCGTGTTGCTGCGCGAGTTCCCGGAAATCGACCACATCTACTCCCGCATCGGCACCGCCGAAGTGCAAACCGACCCGATGGGGCCAAACCTTTCCGACACGTTCATTTTTTTCGTGCCGCCGGAGCAATGGCGCAAGGTGGATGGCCGGCGCATCACCAAGGACGACCTGGTGGCGCTGATGAGCGCGACGGTCGAGGCGAAGACGCCCGGCCTCAGCCCGTCGATCACGCAGCCGATTGAAATGCGGTTCAACGAACTGCTCGAAGGCGCCCGCGCCGACATCGCGGTGAAGATTTTCGGGCCAGACCTCGCCGTCTTGGAGAAGGCACAGACCGATGCCCGCGCCGTCCTCGAAAAAATTCCCGGCACCGGCGACCCCCAGTTCGACGCATTCGGCAAGGCGCCCGTGCTGGAAATCACGCTCAACCGCACCAACATGACGCGCTACAACGTCCACGCCCGCGAAGTGAACACGGTGGTGGCGACGGCGTTGGGCGGCGCGAACGTAGGCACGTTGATCGAGGGCAACCGCCGTTTCGAAATTGTCGTGCGGATGCCGGAGAACATGCGCGAGAAAATGGAGCATCTCGGCCGACTGCCCCTGCGCACCAGCGACGGCGGGCTAATTCCGCTCGGCAAGGTGGCGAACCTCGTGATGAGCGAACGAGTGAGCACCATCAATCGCGAAGCAGGCCAGCGCCGGGGCGCGTTGCTCGTAAACCTGCGCGGACGCGACGTGCAGAGCTGGGTGAACGAAGCGCAGCAGAAACTCGCCGCGCAAGTGAAGCTGCCGGACGGCTACTACTTCGAATTCGGCGGGCAATTCAAGAACCTGCAAGCGGCGCGCACGCGGCTGGCGATCGTCGTGCCGCTGGTGCTGGCCGTCATCTTCGTTCTCATTTTCGCCGCGTTCGGCAGTCTGCGGCAGGCGTTCGTGATTTACTCCGGCATCCCGCTGGCCGTGACGGGCGGCGTCTTCGCGCTCGTGTTGCGCGGATTGCCGTTCAGCATCTCGGCGGCCGTTGGCTTCATCGCGTTAAGCGGCGTGGCCGTGCTCAACGGCATCGTGCTCATCACCTGCTTCAATCAGTTGCGGGAAGAAGGCAAAGGCGTGCTCGACTCGGTGCTCGAAGGCTCGCTCACCCGCCTGCGCCCGGTGCTGATGACCGCCCTCGTCGCCAGCCTGGGCTTCGTGCCGATGGCCATTGCGACCGGTTCCGGCGCGGAAGTGCAACGCCCGCTCGCGACGGTTGTCATCGGCGGCATTCTGAGTTCCACCTTCCTGACACTGCTCCTTTTGCCCGTGCTCTACGCCTGGGTGGAAAAGAAAACCAAACTAAAAACCTCCGAGACACCAAAGCCACTATGAACACCAGACTGCAAAGACTCCTCGTGACGACCGCTCTGCTCGCCGGCCTTTGCGTCGCCAGCGCCGCCGACAAGAAACAGCTCGGCGGGCCGAAGGGCGGACGCCTGCTCGAAAAAACCGAGCCGCGCGCCGAGTTCTACGTCGAGAAAGACCGCACGGTTTCCATCACGTTCTACGACGCCGCGCTGAAGCCGGTTCCCGTCACGGCACAAGCCATTACCATCATCGCCGACGCGAAGGACGGCAAGGCCAGGCTGGAATTCGAGAAAAAGGGCGACGTGCTCGTGAGCAAAACGAAGCTTCCCGAAGGCGACGGCTACAATCTCGTCGTGCAATTCCGCCAGACCGCCGACGCCAAGCCGCAGAACTTCCGCTTCAAGCTGGAAACGCACACTTGCGGCGGGTGCAAACGGGCCGAGTATGCCTGCACCTGTGACGAGTGACGTTGGCTTAGCCCGGGACGCCGTGATACGATAGCCGGTGAAGATTCAGGACGAATTGCCATGATGGAAAAACTACTCCACTCCGAGCCGACGATTCGGCTGGGATTATCGCTTTCCATATTCGCCGTGCTCGCGGTCTGAGAAGCTCTGTTCCCAAGACGGAAACGGTCGGTTTCCCGGTCGCTGCGCTGGCCGAACAACCTTGGGCTGACTCTCTTGAATGCGCTGCTGACGCGAATCATTCTGCCAACGAGTGCGGTGGGCTTTGGCGTGTTGGCGGAGTCACGCGGCTGGGGACTGTTAAATCTCGTGAGCCTTCCGTCGTGGATCGAAGTAGTCCTCGCGGTCCTCGTTCTCGACCTGGCCATTTACAGCCAGCATGTCTTGTTTCATTACGTGCCTGTGCTCTGGCGCGTCCACCGCATGCACCACGCGGATCTCGACATCGATGTGACGACCGGCACGCGGTTTCACCCGGTCGAAGTCTTCCTGTCCTTCGGCATTAAGTTCGTCACCGTCGTTGCCATTGGCGCCTCGTCATTCAGTATCCTGATTTTTGAAGTTCTCCTCAACGCCACGTCGCTTTTCAATCACAGCAATCTTCGGCTGGCGCCGATGCTTGAGCGGATGTTGCGCTGGTTCGTGGTGACACCGGACATGCACCGTGTCCACCATTCGATTGTGCGTCGCGAGACGAATAGTAACTTCGGATTCAACTTGCCGTGGTGGGACTGGATCTTCCGCACTTACCGTCCCCAACCGGAAGCTGGTCACGAAGGCATGACTATTGGGATCGACGAATTCCGAGCGCCAAAGGAACTGCGGCTCGACCGGATGCTGACGCAACCCGTGCGGGATGACAAATCTGGCACCTGCGGACCGCGCACGAATACGGACTAAGCCAAACGCGGTCGCCGCTCCAGGGGTGCGTGACACTGCCCCAACACACAGGGGGCGCGCCCCCTCTCCCGACTCCTGCGTCGCGGGGAGAGGGAGAAGTTCGGGGGCAGTGCCTCAGGATGCGCCCCACTCCTCTTACGGACAAATTCCCCCGACCCAAAACACCTGGTGCAGCGCCGAGCCGCTGCTGCCACCGTTGGCCGTGCCGCCGCCCGGAAGGTGAATCCAGCCGCTGACAAACGCCGCTCCGGTCACGCCGTGAACCGCGACGGGCAGCGGCTCCAGCGAGTACCAGCGGTCGCGCGCCTGAACGTACATTTCCATCTCGTCGAACACCCCATTCGGGCCCTCGCCGCCGAAGACGAAGAGGCAATCGTTGACCGCGATGCCGTTCACGCCGCCGCGCGTCGTTGGCATCGGCGCCCGCGTACTCCACATCGCCGTGGCCGGGTCGAACACTTCGAGCACGTTGGTCATCGCGCTGGTGAAGCCTGCGCCCAATCGGCCTCCCGCGACATAGACCATCCCTCCGATGGCCGCGGCCGCCAGGTGATTGCGCGCCGTCGGCATGTCCGGAAGCGTCGTCCAGAGGTTGCTCGACGTGTCGTACACCGCGAAATCCGCCCCCCGCGGCGGCCGGCCGCCCGCGACGTAAATCAGATTGCCGATGACCGCTGACGCGCCGGCGCTGCGGGCCGTGGGCATTGGCGCTCTCGAAGTCCAGTTGCTCGTGGCGGGATTGAGCTCGAACACGGTGTTCGTGAATGAACCCGTGCCGGAGTCGGTGGTCTGTCCGCCGATGACGTAGATCCGGCCGTTGACCGCCGCGGCCATCTCGTGATTGAGCGGCAGAGGCATGGGCGTCGTCAGCGACCATCGGTCGGTCGCCGTGTCGTAGACCTGCACCGTGCGAACGGTCGTGCGCGACGCCGGGTAGCCGCCGAGGACGTAGATTCTTCCGTCCAATTCGGCTACGGCCATCTCGGAGTTGGATTCGATCAGCGATGCGCGCGTGCCCCATCGGCTGATGACTCGATAAAACTGACGCCCGCCCACCTGCGTCACGCGCCACGGATTGGTGCTCTCCAACAAGTCGAGCCAAGGCCCGCCCGCCGCGACGGCGGATTGCAGGGTCCCCCCGCCGGTCCAGGACACGACGAGATTAGTTTGTGTCCGGGCGATCGCCAGCCTGGCGCCAGGGCTCTGCGCCAAGAGATTCGACGGCGCGACGACGACAAGCGTCGCCAAAACCCATCGATTGAATGCCCAAACCCGGCTCATTGTGACGGGTATCTGCCTCCAATGTGACCCGCTCACCCCCGAACGCAAGCGGGAGTTCGTGAAGCTCAGGCTCGACGGCTGGATTGGATTGTGGAGTCATAGTCCCATGACCGCGCGATCTCCTCTCCTTCCCGTTACATTGGCGCTGGCTGTTCCGGCCCTCCTCGCCCAAGCCGAAAAAGCCGAGGCCCCAAAGTATGTAAGCCAGGCCCACGCTGCGTATCTCGACAAGCCCGCCTTGAACGGGAGCGACACGGAACGCGCCGCGATCCAGCGCGCGGTCGATGCGGTCTATCCGGCCCTGGTGCGGATCCACGTCGTCCACGAGGAGGGCGGTGGCGGCCGGATGCAGAAGCGCCAGGCCAGTGGCAGCGGCACGATCATCAGCGAGGATGGCTACATCCTGACGAACCATCACGTCGCCGGCCGCGCGACGCGCGTGGTCTGCCGGCTCCCGACCCGCGAGGAAGTGGACGCCGTGCTCGTCGGCACTGATCCGCTCAGCGACCTGGCGGTGCTCAAGCTCGACCTCGCCAGCCGTCGCGATCCGAAGGCAAAACTGCCGGTGGCAAAGTTTGGGAATTCGGAGCGCGTGAAGGTCGGCGACGTCGTGCTGGCGATGGGCAGCCCGGCGGGCCTTTCCCAGTCGGTGACCAAGGGCATCGTCGCCAACACCGCGATGATTTCGCCGGGCGGCGGCGGCGGGCTGACGCTCGACGGCGAGAAAGTCGGCGAACTGGTGCGCTGGATTGGCCACGACGCGGTCATCTTTCCCGGCAACAGCGGCGGGCCGCTGGTGAACTTGCGCGGCGAAATCGTCGGAGTCAACGAAGTAGGCATCGGCAGCCTCGGCGGCGCGATCCCAGGCAATCTCGCGCAGGCGGTCGCCAAAGAGTTGATCCAGAAAGGCCGTGTGTCGCGAAGCTGGATCGGGCTCGAGGCCCAGCCGCTGTTGAAGAAAATGACCCGCGAGAAAGGCGTGCTGGTCTCCGCCGTCCTGACCGACAGCCCGGCGAGCAAGGCGGGCATCCGGCCGGGGGATTTGATCACGGAATTCAACGGCGCCGTCGTTCCGGAGAGCCGCGCTCAGGAGGATATTCCCGTGTTCAATCGAATGATCCTCACGACGCCCGTGGGTGCGAACGTAGCGGTGAAAGGTTTGCGCGCCGGCAAGCCGCTCCAATGGAAGCTCACGACCGTGGATCGCGAGCCGAATCAGGCGACGGAAATCGAATTGCTGAACTGGGGCCTGACCGTGCGCGATTTCACGCGCGTCTCGGCCTTGGAGCGTCACCGGAAGGAAAAGAAAGGCGTGCTGGTGGACAGCGTCCGCTCAGGCGGTCCGTGCGCGGAGTGCAAACCGCCATTGAAGGACGAGGACGTCATTGTGCGCGTCGGGAAGTCCGACATCGCAACCGTGGACGCGCTGGCCCGGTTCACGCGCGAGTTCACGAAAGGGCTTTCGGAACCCCAGCCGGTGCTCGTGACGTTCGAGCGCGGCTCGCAGCAGTTGGTGACGGTCACACGTATCGGGCCCGAAGTGCAGGACGACAAGCCTGCCCGCCCCGCCAAGGCATGGCTCGGCGCGGAGACGCAGGTGCTCACGCGCGAGTTGGCGGAGACGTTCGATCTGGAAGGCAAGAAAGGCGTCCGTGTGACCCGGGTTGTGCCGGATTCCCCCGCTGCCGCCGCCGGCTTGAAGGTCGGCGACATATTCCTGAAGCTCGATGGACAGGTCATTGCCGCCAGCACGCTTTCCGATCAGGAGTTGTTCGACAACCTGATCCGCCAGTACAAAGTGGGCGGCACCGCGGGGATCGACGGCGTGCGCGACGGCCAACCGCTCAAGCTTTCGGTTGCGCTCGGCCGGCAACCGAAACCCAGTTCCGAGTTGGAGGAATTCCGGGACGATCGGTTTGAATTCACGGCCCGCGAAATGTCGCTCAGTGACCGACTGGATGCGAGGCTGGAGTCGGACACGCCGGGGGTGCGCATTGGCTCCGTGCAGAGCGCCGGGTGGGCCGCGCTGGCCGGGCTGTCCTCGGGCGACGTGCTGCTCTCCATCGACGAGCGGAAGATTGAGAGCGTCCCCGCGCTGCGCGACGTGTTGACCAAGTTCCGCGAGAGCAAACCGCGCCGCGTGGTGTTCTTCGTCAAGCGCGGCATTCGCACGCAGTTCATCGAATTGGAACCCAAATGGTAGCATGAAACGTTTCTTCATCGTTCTTCTCTTCGGTACCGGACTCTGGATTGCCCGGCCTTCAGCCGGAATGGCCGCCGATTCGCCCGGCGCTCTGGCGCGGAAAATCTTCACTGAGAAACAGGAAGCCGTGATCTGGGCTTCCGCCGTGGCGAAAATCAGTTTCCACGCCGAAGGTTTGAAGGACGGCCCGGCCAACATTCCGGATCGCGAGCAGAAGATGGAGACCCTCGCGACGCTCATCGATGCGGGCGGCATGGCCGTCACCGCGTTGAGCAATATCGACCCAAGCCGCGACTACACCGGCCGGGAAATTCGCACCCGCTCGGGCACGGTCAACCTCGAGGCCAACGCCGTGCTCAAGGAAGTGAAGCTCATCCTTGGCGATGGCACGGAGATTCCCTCCGAGATCGTGATGCGGGACGCCGACCTGGATCTCGCGTTCATCAAGCCCAAGGAAGGCAGCAAGGAACTCAAGGGAGTGAAGTTTCAGGCACTCGATTTGAAGGACGGGGCCAGCGCCAACGTGGCCGACGACGTCGTCACACTGGGGCGCATGGATGAAGTGCTCAATCGCGCCCCAAGCGTCACTCGCGGGTCCATCACATCAGTGACACGAAAACCGCGCGAATTTCTCCGCGCCAGCGGCGCCGAAGAAGGTTGCCCGACTTTTTCGGCCGACGGCAAACTCGTGGGCATCGCGGTGAGCCGGTCCGTGAAGGGCAAGGGAAGCCAGACGGTGCTCATCCCGGCGGGCGACGTGCTCGAGATCGCCGAACAGGCGAAAAGCGCCAGGCCGGCGCCGATGGACGAGAGGAAGCCGGCAAAGAAGGACGAGCCTTAGCCGCAACCATTCAATTGAAACAGGAGCAAACAGAGAGAACAGAGGACAGGGGGGATTCGGGCATTCCCGCCGAAGCTTCGCCGCTCCCCGTTGAGTGATGGTAGTGCGTCAAACGACAACGCAATGTTTTGACTCTGCCGGCCTCCGTTTCCTCTGTGTGCTCCTGTTCGGAATCGGTTAGTGGTTGGCTTTTGCCCCCGCGCCGATACGATGCGCGCGCGATGCGACGATGGATGGAAAGGGCCGCCAGGCGCGGCGGGTGGATGGCGATGGCGGGCTTGCTCGGCGCGTTGACCGGTTGCACGCATTTTTCCGGGAAGGGGATCCAATACAAAATCGAGCACCGCTACGCCGCGAGCGACCCGCAGTTCATCCGCAACATGGGGAGCCTCGTCGAGCCGGGCATCCTCGCCAGCAACAAGGTCTCCGCCCTGATCAACGGCGACCAGTTTCTTCCCGCGATGCTCGAAGCCGTGCGCGGCGCCAGGCGTTCCATTTGTTTGGAGACTTACATCTACTGGTCGGGCGAAGTGGGCCAGCAGTTCGCCAATGCGCTCGCGGAGCGGGCCCGCGCGGGCGTCAAGGTCCACGTCATCATCGACTGGGCCGGCTCGCGGAACATCGACTCGACGCTCCTGCGTCTCATGCGCCAGGCGGGCGTCGAAGTCGAGCGGTACAATCCGCTGGTCTGGTACGCCCTGACCCGCATCAACCATCGCGACCACCGCAAGCTCCTGGTGGTGGACGGCCGGATCGGGTTCATCGGGGGCGCGGGCCTGGCCGACCTCTGGAAAGGCAACGCGGATTCGCCCGAGCACTGGCGCGACGCGATGTTCCAGCTTGAGGGGCCGGCCGTCGCCCAGTTGCAAGCCGCCTTCATGGACAATTGGACCAAAACCAATGCCCGCGTGCTCGACGGCGATGACTATTTCCCCGAACTCCCTCCGGCCGGGGACGAATTCGCGCAGGTCTTCAAGAGTTCGCCGCGCGAAGGGACTGAGGACGTGCGGCTGATGTATCTGCTCTGCATCGCCGCGGCGCGGAAGAACATCCGCTTGAGCGCCTCCTACTACGTGCCGGACGACCTCACGACGCAGGAATTCGTCGAAGCCTGCGAGCGCGGCGTGAAGGTCGAGATCATTCTGCCTGGAGCGAGGACCGATGCGGCCATCGTCAAGCACGCCTCCCGAGGCAAGTGGGGTCCGCTGCTAAAGGCTGGGGTGAAAATCCACGAATACCAGCCCACCATGTATCACGCCAAAATGATGATCATCGACGACGTCTTCGTGTCGGTCGGCTCGGCGAACTTTGGAAACCGCTCATTCCGCTTGAACGACGAGGCGAACCTGAACGTGTTCGCGGCGGCCTTCGCCCGCGAGCAGGCGCGCGTCTTCGAGGCCGACAAGGCGCAGAGCAAGGAAGTGACCTACTCGCAATGGAAAAAGCGCGGCTGCTGGAAGCGTTTCCAGGAATTCCTCATGGCTCCTTTCCGATCGCAGTTGTAGCCGCACGAGGTGATTGCGCCCAGCGGGGACGTTCCCTCGTACTCTTACTCCTACTCTTAATCTTAATCTTAATCTTAATCTCTAGCCTCTTGGAGTGACTTGGAGTAAGCGGAAGATTAAGATTAAGATTAGGAGTAGGAGCGAAAGTAAATCGACCCGTATAACTTGCTTGATTCAACGCCCCGCGGGCTTCTGCTCAGGCCGGAGCAGCGGGGGCAGGGCCGCCATCGCCGGCAGCCTCCTCGGCCGCTTCGCCGACGACCGGCGCGATGGCCTGGAGTTTGTCGTTCTCGGCGAGGTTCACGAGTTTCACCCCTTGGGCGTTGCGGCCGGTCTCGCGGATGGGCGCGACGGCGGTGCGGACCATCTGGCCGCCGGTGGTGATCAACATGATTTCGTCGGTGTCGCGCACCGTGAGCGCGCCGACGACGCCGCCGGTCCGGTCGCCCGTCTTCATGGTAATGACTCCCCTGCCCCCCCTGCCCTGTATCGGATAATCGGCAAAGGGCGTGCGCTTGCCGATGCCATTCTCCCCCGCGACGAGCAGCATCGCGTCCGGAACAACCACGGCCGCTGCGACCACGCGGTCGCCCGGCTCCAAGCGCGTGCCAATCACCCCGACTGCAGGCCTTCCCATGGGCCTGGCGTCTTCCTCTTTGAACCGGATGCTCATCCCTCCATGCGTGATGAGCACGACTTCATCGTGGCCGCTGGTGAGTTTCACGTCGATGAGTGTGTCCCGGTCCTCGATCTTGATGGCGATGATGCCGCCCTTGCGGATGTTGCCGAATTCCTCCAGCGCGGTCTTTTTCACGACGCCTTGTTGCGTGGCGAAGAAGAGGAAGTGGGGCTGGGACCAGGTCTGGTCTTCCTTGTTGGGACCGGTCCTGGACTGGACGCGGATGAGCGCGGCGATTTTTTCGTCGGAGCGCAACTCCAGCAGGTTGGCGATGCTGCGGCCCTTGGAGGCCCGGCCCATGTCGGGGATTTCGTGGACGCGCTCGACGTAGACGCGGCCGATGTTCGTGAAGAACATCAGATAGTCGTGGGTCGAGGCGGTGAAGAGGTGCTCGATGAAGTCGCGGTCCTGCTCGCCTTCGCCTTCGCGCGTGGCCATGCCGATGACGCCCCGGCCGCCCCGGCGCTGACTGCGGTAGCTGGAGACGTTGGTGCGCTTGATTAGTCCGGCATGGGTAATGGTGATGATGACCCCTTCGTTGGCGATGAGGTCTTCGATGGCAATCTCGCCTTCGTCGGGGACGATATCCGTCAGGCGAGGGGTGGCATGTTTCTCGCGGATGATCTTCAGCTCGTCCTTGATGATTTTCATCACGCGCTCTTCGCGGGCGAGGATGTCGAGGAGGTCTTTGATCTTCGCAAGCAGTTCGGTGTATTCCAGGCGCACCTTGTCGATTTCGAGGCCGGTCAGGCGGTAGAGCTGGAGTTCGAGAATGGCATCGACCTGGCGTTCCGTAAGGGCGTAGAAGCCGTTGACGAGGCGGGCTTCGGAGCGGATGAGGACGCCCCACTGCTCGACCTGCGGGCGGTGCCACTCGAAGGCGAGGAGCTTGACCCTGGCTTCCTCGCGATTGCGCGAGCCGCGGATGATGCGGATGAATTCGTCGAGGTTTTTGAGAGCGCAGATGTAGCCTTCGAGGAGCTCGGCCCGCTCCTCGGCCTTTTTCAGCTCGAAGCGGGTGCGGCGAAGGACGACCTCGCGGCGGTGGTCGATGTAGGCCCCGATGAGTTCCTTAAGGTTGAGCGTCTTGGGCTTGCCGTGATCGATGGCGAGGGCGTTGACGCTGAAGCTGACCTCCATCTGCGTGTACTGATAGAGGTTGTTGATGACGACCTTGGCGATGGCGTCGCGCTTGAGTTCGATGACGAGTCGGCAGTTCTCGTCGGACTCGTTGCGCATCGCGGAGACGTCGGTAATGACCTTCTCGTTGACGAGGGCGGCGATCTGCTGCTCGAGGGCGGCCCGGTTGACGTTGTACGGGATTTCGGTGATGACGAGCTGCTCGCGCCCGCCTCTCACCTGCTCGAGGCCGACCTTGCCGCGCAGCTTCACGCTGCCGCGGCCCGTGTGGAAATAACTCTTGATGCCTTCGACGCCGCACACCATGCCGCCCGTCGGGAAGTCTGGGCCTTTCACAAATTTCATCAGCTCGGGGATGGTGATGGCCGGGTTGTCGATCTGGGCAATGGTTCCGTCGATGACCTCGCCAAGATTGTGCGGGGCCATGTTCGTGGCCATGCCGACGGCGATGCCGGTGCCGCCGTTGACGAGGAGGTTCGGGAAGGCGGCGGGGAAGACGGTCGGTTCCGTCATGCGTTCGTCGTAGTTCGCGACGAACTCCACGGTGTCCTTGTCCATGTCCTGCATGAGCGCGGCGCCGAGGTGCGAAAGGCGCGCTTCCGTATAACGCATGGCGGCCGGTGGGTCGTCCTCGACGGAGCCGAAATTGCCTTTGCCTTCGATGAGGCGTTCGCGCATCGCCCAGGGCTGGGCCATGTGGACGAGGGTCGGGTAGATGACGGCCTCGCCGTGGGGATGGTAGTTGCCGCTGGTATCGCCGCAAATCTTGGCGCATTTGTACGGCTTGCGCCCGGGGAAGAGATTCAACTCGTGCATCGCGAAGAGGATGCGGCGTTGGCTGGGCTTGAGGCCGTCGCGCACGTCGGGCAGGGCGCGGGAGATGATCACCGACATCGAGTAACTGAGGAACGAGTTCTTAATCTCGTCGGCGACGTTGATCTTGGTGATCTTCTCGTTGGCGGAGTAAAGCGGCGTGCCGGCCAGCGGGGAGGCGCCGGGGGCCTCGGGCGTTTCAGGAGGGTTGGATTCGTCGGGCATGGTTGAGAGACTTAGTCCTGATCGAGGTAACTCACGTCCTTGTACCGCGTGCGGCCGGCCTCGGCATCACGGATGGCTTTCATGGCCTTGGGATTAGCCATGATCTCCATCGTTTCGAGCACTGCCTCCCAACGGTCCCGCGAGACGATGTAAGCGAAGGCCACGTCGTCCTTGCAAAGGGCGATCATGTCCCCGGCGGCGACTTTCTTGAGGAGGCTCGGGAGATGGGCGCGGGCTTTGCTGACGCTAACGGCGGTTTTCATCAAGTTACACATCCAGGTTGCGCACGTTCAGCGCGTTGTCCTCGATGAACTGCCGGCGCGGCTCGACTTCGTCGCCCATCAGGCGCGTGAACATCTCCTCGGCCTCGACGGCGTCGGTGAGGTCGATGCGCAGCAGCTTGCGCTTGGCCGGGTTCATCGTGGTCTCGAACAGTTCCTTGGCGTCCATTTCGCCCAGTCCCTTGAATCGCGTAAGCTGGATGCCCCGCTTGCCGACGGACTTTACGCCGCTGAGGATGTCCGCGATGGAAAAGAGCGGCGTGACGACGGCCTTGTCCCCCTCGCCTTCGATCAATTCGAAGAGCGGCTGGTCCTGCGCGGCGTAGTGATCGACGCTGAGGCCCTTGCGAGAAAGTTTGGTGATGAGTTCGGCAACGGCCTTGCTCTCGTGGTGCAGATCGGCGGCGGTGGCGCGGCGCGTTGGGCCGTCCCTGCGACGCTCGGCATCGGTATCGGCGCCAAACAGGCTGGCGTTGGCCGCCTTGAATTCGTCGAATTGGTCGTTCGTGATGAAGTAGTGGACGGTTTCGTGGTTGCCCTCGCGGACCTTGACGAGGTGGGCGGGAAAATCGCGCTCGCCGTTGCGCTTCTCGACGTAATCCGCAAAGTCGCCGCCCTGCATGCGGATGTAGGTGGCGTGTTTGTCGAGCGATTCGAGGAGTTCGAGAATCTCCTCGAGCTGCTTTTGCGAAAACTCACGGCCGTCGGCCAGGTTTTTCAAGCGCACTTCCTCACTGCCAATCTGGATGAGGATTCGGTTGAGCTGGAGGTCGTCATCGACGTACTCGGTGCGCTTCTTGCGGGTGATCGAGTAGAGCGGCGGCTGGGCGATATAGACGAAACCCTGCTTCACGAGCTGCGTCATCTGGCGGTAGAAGAACGTGAGCAGCAGCGTGCGAATGTGCGAGCCGTCCACGTCGGCGTCGGTCATGATGATGATCTTGTGGTAGCGCAGCTTGTTGATGTCGAATGCGCCCTCGCCCTCGCCGTCGCCGATGCCCGTGCCGATGGCGGTGATCATGGTGCGGATTTCGTTGTTCTGAAGCACCTTGTCCAGGCGTGCTTTCTCGACGTTGATGAGCTTGCCGCGGATGGGCAGGATCGCCTGGAACTTCCGGTCGCGACCCTGCTTGGCCGAGCCGCCGGCTTGCGGGCGGCCTCGCGGGCGCGGGCGGCGTTGAGGCCCTTGTCGACAATGCGCTTGCCGATGCCCGGGTTCGAGTCGAAGTAATTCATCAATCCGTCGTAGGTGACCGAGCTGACGATGCCTTCGACTTCCGGCGACAGGAGCTTTTCCTTCGGCTGATTGTTGAACTTGGGGTCGGGATGCTTGATGGAGATGACCGCCACGAGTCCTTCGAGCAAATCGTCGCCCGAGACAGTCGGATCCTTCTCCTTGAGAAGGTTGTTTTGCTTGGCGTATTGGTTGACCGAACGTGTGAGCGCGGTCCGGAAACCGGCCTGGTGCGCGCCGCCGTCGGGATTGTTGATCGTGTTGGTGTAGCAGAGAACCTGCGCGGTGTAGCTGTCGTTGTACTGGAGGACGACATCGACGTGGATGTCCGCCTTGCGGGTCTTGCCGTCCTGGCCGTATTCGTGCGGGCGCTTGCCGGCAAAGGCGATGGGTTTGGGATGCAACACCTGCTTGCCTTTGCTGATCTGCTTCACGAACTCTTCGACACCGTCCCGATAGAAATACGATTCCTGCTTCGCCTCGGCCACACGCTCGTCGAGAAAAGTGAGTTCCAGCCCGGAGTTCAGAAACGCCAGTTCGCGCAGGCGCTGCGTAATCCGGTCAGGCTTGAACTCGGTCGTCTCTTTGAAGATTTCCGGGTCAGGCTTGAATGTGACCAGCGTGCCAGTGCCTCGGGCCTTGCCGATGACCTCGAGTTTCTTGATGGTCTTGCCGCGCTCGAACTCCATGTGATGCACCAGGCCACCCCGAGACACGTCCACCTCGAACCACTCGCTGACGGCGTTGACGCACTTGGCGCCGACACCATGCGTGCCGCCTGAATAGGTGTAGCCGCCCTGGCCGTACTTGCCCCCGGAATGGAGTGTCGTGAGGACCAACTCGACCCCGGGAATATGATATTCCGGATGCAAATCCACCGGGATGCCCCGGCCGTTGTCGCGCACCGAGATCGAGCCATCGACATGAATTGTAACCTCGATCTTGTCGCAGTAGCCCGCGAGGAATTCATCCACCGAGTTGTCGAGCACTTCGGACACGCAGTGGTGCAAAGCCCGCTCGTCCGTGCCGCCGATGTACATCCCGGGCTTCTTGCGGACCGCTTCAAGGCCTTCGAGCTTGCCGAGCATGGAAGCGTCGTAACTCGAGGCAGAATCAGGTGTCGCAAACATTCGATTTGGTTCCAGAACCAGGCTAGTGGTCGCCATAAAAAAGTCGCACGCCGCGGGCATTTTGCGCCCGAAATTCGTCCCCGAAATAATAGAAAAAACGGCTCGCAGACACAACTCTTATTTCTGGCTACTGCTCCTTGAAATACAACGGGTTGTATGCTGGGCTGCTAAGCAGCCCAACGGATTGTTGCCGTCTCAGTAAGTCACAGAACACTACTGCAAATCCAAAGTCCGATCTCGATTTGAATGGGCTTGAAATTCCTCGGGTCATTCCTTGAGAGGCCGGAGCGCGACGCGACGCAGGTCCATCACGGCGACGCCAGGCTTGGTTTTCGGTTTCACGGTGAGCGTGTGAGGGCCTGTCGTAGTGAGCGTCAGGGAGCCGATGGTGCGCGGGATGAAGTTCTGAAAGTGTCCCGTGTCCTCGACGACGAACGAGAGTTTCGCCGCGCCGACGCTGACTTCGACCTCCGCGCCGCCGCTCCCTTTGCCGCAGCCTTGAAGGACTTCGATGGAGAATGTGCCCGGCTTCGCGACGGTGAATTCCCAACTCACCCAGTCGTCCTTCTCCGTCCAGAAGCCAATGGTGTTCTTGTGCGCTGGCGCCTCGTAGCGGACGGTTGAACCGTGAATGGTGGCTTCGTGCGCGGGAAGCAGGACGGCGCCGTCGGCGGATTGGGGGATGGGCACGGGTTCGTAGGCGGCGTTTGGGCTCATCATTTGCGCGCCAACACGGCGGCGCCAATCGGCTAGCTTCCGGGCAAGGTCAGTGGCGCGCTGAGGCTGTGCGTTTGCGAGGTTGTTCGTTTCGCCAGGGTCGGCGGCAAGGTTGTAGAGTTCAAGGTAACCGCTCTCGTAAAACTCGATGAGCTTGAAGTCGCCATCGCGAATCGCGCCGCCGGGCTTGCCGCCCTGGTTGGAGTAATGCGGGTAGTGCCAGAAGAGCGGGTCGCGTGTGAGGGGGCCGGAGCGCTTCAGGAGGGACACCAACGACGCGCCGTCGGCGCCGGGATCGCTTGGTAATTTGACGCCAGCCAAACTGAGCAGCGTCGGATAAAGGTCACAACTCGAGATCGGCGCCGGTTCGGTAGTGGCGCCGGGAACGACCCCTGGCCAGCGCACGATGAACGGCACGCGAATCCCGCCTTCGTACAAATGGCCTTTGCCCGCGCGGAGCGGAAGATTCGAAGTGGCGGGCGTGTTTGGCCCTTCGCGCACAGAGAGGCCACCATTGTCGGAAGTGAAAATGACCAAAGTGTTCGTCGTGAGATTCAGTTCCTGGAGCTTGCGCGTGATGCGGCCGACGCTGTCATCGATGCTTTCCAGCATCGCGGCGTAGATCGCGTTGGTGTGGGTCGCCCCGGGTTTGATGGCGGCACTATACTTGGTGACGAGATTGCTCTTTGCGGCCAGCGGGATGTGTGGAGCGAAATGCGCCACGTAGAGGAAGAAGGGTTTCTCGCGGCTGTTTTCAATGAACTTCTCCGCCTCAGTGGTGAGACGGTCGGTGAGGTATTCGCCGGGCGGGGCTTGTTCGAGGCCGGGCATCACCTTGTCGCCTTGGCCGAACGGCGCAAAGTAGCTGGCGGGCGAGCCACGATGATCTCCGGCGATGTTCACGTCGAAACCGTGGTCCTGCGGGAGCGAGCCTTTCCCGCCCAGGTGCCACTTGCCGATGGACGCGGTGGCGTAGCCGCCCAGTTTGAGCGCTTCGGCGAGTGTGACCGCCACCGTAGGCAGATTGGTTTCAATCACCGGCCGCTTCATCTTCTGGTCCTTGCGATCGGCACGGCCGGGCAGCCAATCGGTGAGGCGCAGCCGCGCGGGATGTTGCCCCGTCATGAGGCTGGCGCGCGTCGGGGAGCAGACCGGCCCGGCGGCATAGGCCTGCGTGAAGCGCATCCCCTCGAGCGCCAGCCGGTCAATGTTCGGTGTCCGGTAGAAGTCGCTCCCTTGGCAGCCAAGGTCGCTCCAGCCCAAGTCGTCGGCGAGGATAAAGACGATGTTCGGCGGACGGGCGGCGGACGGCGCGTGGTGTGCGAAGCAGAGAAAGCAGAGAATGAGCAGGCCGAGACGCTTCGCAGGCGCAAACATAGGATAATCGCGAGCGATTCTGGCGGGGCCTGACCCTGAAGCGAGCTTGAAATCGGCTCCAGCGGGATTTCGGTGACACGCTATCCTCCCGCTGATACAACCCGCCCATGAAATCCCGACTGCCTGCCCTCGTCCTCCTGACGGCGTTGTCCGCGCTGCCAGCCCGCGCGGCTGACGATTACACACTTGGCCCCAACTCGTTCGCGCGCGACGGCGTGCCGCGCGGCACGGTCACCAAGTTTACCAACTGGACCAGCAAAATCTTCACAAACACCGTCCGCGACTGGTGGATTTACGTTCCAGCACAGTACGACTCGAACCATCCCGCGTGCGTGATGGTCTTCCAGGACGGCGGCGGCTACGTGAGCACGAACGGTGCCTGGCGTGTGCCGACCGTGTTCGACAACCTGATCGCCAAGGCTGACATGCCGGTAACTCTCGGCATCTTCATCAATCCCGGCGACCGCCCCTATGCGGCTGGCGAAGCGCCCCGCAAGCGCGCTGACGGCCGGCCCACGTCCGCGTCCAACCGCAGCTTCGAGTACGATTCGCTCGGCCCGCTCTACTCGCGTTTTCTGCTGGAGGAAATCCTGCCCGAAGTCAGCAGGCGCTATCGATTGACGGACGATCCGGAGGGCCGGGCAATTTGCGGGTCGAGCAGCGGCGGTATCTGTGCCTTCACTGTCGCCTGGGAGCGACCCGATCAGTTCCGCAAGGTTTTGAGCACCATTGGCAGCTTCACGAACATCCGTGGCGGGCACGTCTATCCGGCGCTCATCCGCAAGACTGAACGCAAGCCCATTCGCGTCTTCCTCCAGGACGGCTCGGGCGATCTGGACAACGCCCACGGCAATTGGCCTTTGTCCAACCAGCAGATGGCCGCAGCGCTCAAGTTCATGGACTACGACTACCGGTTCGAGTTCGGCGACGGCGGCCACACGTCGAAACACGGCGCCTCGCTGATGCCCGAGGCGTTGCGCTGGCTGTGGCGCGGATACAAGGCGCAGTAGCCCGGATACTTCATAGGCGCTGTAGCCGCCGACGTGAGGAGGCGGATGGAGCCAACGGGGATACGAGTCCGCCTATTCCTGACGCCGGTAGGGCGAGGCTCCTGCCGAGCCGTGATCAAACCGGAAGTTTCGGCTCGGCAGGAGCCTCGCCCTACCGGGTCAAGATGAAGATGCCCGGCCACAGGCCGTCGTTTCTCCCCACCCGGCGGTTACGGGCTGTGGGCGTTTCATCAACATGGGAGTGCACGCCGCCGCCAGCGAAATTTCCGCATCCTCCGGCCGCAGCCGGTGTTCAATCCCCGGTTCAAGCCCGTTGCGTTCCGGCCGATTGCCGGTTAGGCTCAGGCTGATCGCACAGCCCAATCGCCGCGAATGAAGACCGTCATTGCAGTCCTACTGGCCGCAGTCCTCGGCTTCGCAGCCGGTTATTACTACCTATCGCGCAAGCAGGTCGAAAAGGCCGCTTTCGCCGGCGCCGAGGAATCCAACTGGGCCAACGAGAAAGCCGCACTCGAGCAGCAACTCGCCGAGGCTCGCCGCCGCGCTCCCGATGTCCGCACCGTGACTCGCACCGCAACCGTCACCAACCGGCTCTCTGCCCAAGAAATTCTTGCCCGCCTCGCCCGGCTCAACCCCGAAACCAGCGAGGAATCCCGAAATCACGTCCTCCGCCAGGTCGTGTACAACTTGCAACTCCTCGCTTCCCTTGGCGACGAGGCGCTCCCGGTCATCCAGGCGTTTCTCAAGCAGAATCAGGATATGGATTACTCGGTCGACGTGCTGAACGCCGCGGGCGAAAGGGTCGGCCGCGCCGCAGCCGCCTCCTGGGCCTCGCGCAACGTCACGCTCACCGATTTCCTGGTGCCGCCCTCGCTGCGCCTTGGGCTGATCGACGTCCTCGATCAGATTGGCGGCGAGTCCGCCCAGGGCATCCTGGCCGAAGTGCTGGACACCACCGGCCGCGGCGTGGAAGTGGCCCATATCGCCCGCGTGCTGCAGCGCGAAGCGCCCGGCAAGTATCGCGATAATGCCCTCAAGGCCGCGAAAGAACTCCTTGCCAATCCTCCTCCTATCAGTCAGCCCAACCGCATCGATGACAACGCCCGCGCCTATCTCTACCAGGTGCTCGCGATGCACAACGACACTTCCTTCGCGCAGATGGCCCAGACATTGCTGGTCACGACCAACGGCCTGCTCGACAAGCAGGCGTTGAATTACCTCAGCAGCACCCTCAAGGAGCAAGCCGTGCCCGCGCTCTACGCCGCCTATAAGGACCCGAGATTAACCGACTCAGCCGCCCGCTCGAGCCTCATGAATGCCGTGCTCAATTTCGCCGGCCCCAGCCCGCAAGCCAACCAACTCTTCACGGAGGTCGCCATCACCGAGGACATCCCTTCCGGCGTCCGCGTCTTCACCATCAAGGGACTGGCGGGCGCGCCAGGTGCGGAGCGACCGGCCGATCCGAACATCCTCCAATCCCGCATCAACCTGCTGGCCGACTTGCGCGGACGCTCCACCGACGAGCGCATCCTCCGCGCCATCGATGACACGCGCTCCACTCTCGAGCAAATGCTCGCCGCCGCCAAAGGGCGCAATTAGGGCGTGGAAGCGTTGAATCGTTGAATCGTTGAATCGCTGCGGTTGCGCAAACTCCGTTGTCACGGGCCGGGCCAGGGTGTATAGCTTCGGTCAGCATCATGTCCGCATCGCCGCGCATCCTCTACTGCAATTGCACCTACGCACAGGTCGTGCCCGAGGGAACCAAGAAGGCCGTCCTTCAGAAATTGTGCGAATCGGGCGTGGCCTTCGACGCGGTGGCGGACCTGTGCGAAATGTCCGCGCGCCGCGATCCGGCGCTCCAACGGCTGGCTTCGGGCGGTCCCGTCAAGATTGCCGCCTGCTACCCGCGGGCTGTGAAATGGCTCTTTGCAGCGGCCAACGCCCCGCTCCCAAAGGCCGCGACGGAAATCCTCAATATGCGCGTGCAGCCCGCCGAGGAAGTCACCGCGGCCCTCGAAAGCCCCGATCTCAAACCGAACCTCCCCGCCGGCAAAGTCTCGTCCGCCGACGCGCCCTCTCCGAACGCCGTCGCCACACCCGCGGCCTCGTAAATCGTAAATCGCAAATCGTAAATCCCGATGTCTCTTAAAGACCAAACCACCCTTCGCATCGTCCTCTACGAAGGCGACGGCGCCCAGGCGCTCGGCGCCGCGAATCGCTTCACGGCACTGACGACGCTGCTGGAGCGCGGCTACGCCATCACGTGCGCGACCGGCGCCAGGCCGGTTGCTCCTCCAGATCGGGGTGCGTTGCTCGTGCTCGGCCAATTCGACGGGCGCCGCCCGCCGCTGGCCGAGGACGCCGCGGGCCATGTCGCGCTGCGCTTTCACGACATCACGGGGCTGGACGCACCACGCATCGCCGACGCGGTCGAAACCGCGCGCTCTGAGACGGCCGCCGTGCGCCACGGGGAGTGGAAACCGTGGTTCCCCGTCATCGACTACGACCGCTGCACGAATTGCATGCAGTGCCTTTCCTTCTGCCTGTTCGGCGTCTACGGCGTGGATGAGCAACAGCGCATCCAGGTGCAGAACAATGACAATTGCAAAACGAACTGCCCGGCCTGCTCGCGGGTTTGTCCCGAGGCCGCTATCATGTTCCCGAAGTACAAGGCCGGCCCGATCAATGGCGACGTGGTGAGCGACGCCGATTTGCAGCGCGAGAAAATGAAGGTGGACATCAGCGCGCTGCTCGGCGGCGACGTTTATTCGCTCTTGCGCGAGCGAAGCGAAAAAGCCAGGAGCCGTTTCAGCAAGGAGCGCGACTCGAACAAGGCGCTGACCGAGCGCCAGAAGTGCCTGACCAAACTCGCCCAGTCCGGCGACATCCCGCCCGAAGTGCTCATGAGCCTGCCTTCGCCCGAAGAAATCGCGCGCCGGGCCGAGGAAGCCAAGGCCAAGGCGCAGGCAGCGCTGGCCGCACAGCCCGGGAGCGGGTAGATTTTCCGGTTATGAGCATGTTCAAAGTTAGCGTAGTCGCGGCGAATCCAAAGCGGGAAGAACTTGTCACGCCTGCGGTGGAAGCCCTCGTGGACACGGGATCGGAACTGACGTGGCTGCCGGGAGAACTGCTCACAGGCATTGGGGTCACGCCGCGTCGTGAACGCCAGTTCATGACCGCCGACAAGAAGGTGCTGCGGCGTCCGATCGGCTATGCGATCCTGCGCGCGGAGGGCTATGAAACGAACGATGAAGTCGTTTTCGCCGAACCGGGCGACATGACCCTCCTGGGCGTGCGGACCATCGAAGGCTTCGGCGTGATTGTGGACGACATCGGCCATCGCTTCGTGGCCACTTCGACCATCGTCGCTCCGGGCGCCTGGAGTCGCAATCCGACGGCTGGATCACTGCTGAGGAATACCTCGAAAGCGACCGGAGCTCGGAGATTCGCCACGAATACGTGAACGGCCGCATTTACCCGATGGCCGGAAAGAGCGACGACCACACTCGAATCGTTGGAAATATCCTGTGCGAACTGGGCAATGCCCTCCGCGGTTGGGGCTGCGAAGCCTTCTTCAACGACATGAATGTCAAATTGCCGCCGAACGTCACCGACGTGTACTAATTACCCCGATCTGCTCGTCGCGTGCGACCCGACGGACAACGCGAAGTATTATCGCGAACGAGTATTGAAAATCGCCCTCTATGGAAGTAATTCCACGTAACCCAATGAAGGACGTTGACCGCCCTGATACCGTCCGGTGGCCGTCCAACCGCTTCCTAATTATTTTCGGGTTCTCGATCGGGGCCGCAACATCGCTCGCCATTTTTGTTGCGACAGAGTTCTATTATCTCATCCTTGGGCCCGTCTCTTACGATTTTTGGAGGTCACTCCAGGATGCGATTTCGATTCCTGGCGCGATCCTCGCCACTGTAATAGGTTTAGACATTGGGGACAATGGTGGTTTCGATTGGCTGCGTGTTTGTTTTGTAACATTAACTAACGGGCTAATTCTTTCACTACTTGCGCTCATCTTGGCTCGGCTCTGGGACAATCGCAAACGCGCATTTGTCGTAGGCAGCGACAAGAGCATGGCAACCCCTGCTGCTGGCGGTAGATCGCCATTGGCACGAAGGATCCGTGTGGTTCTATGGTGCGGCTTTGGCTTTGGGAGCGCAGTGACTTTCGTTGTATTTGTGCTGTTGAAGCTCCAGGACGAAACTGGCATTGGAGCCTTCGGTGAGCTGGGCTGGCTAGTCGTAGTCGTCCCTGGGCTCGCCCTCGCCGGGTTATTTGGTTTCGATTTCGAGGCACTCAATGCCTCGATGCCAATCCTTGCCTGGCTTTATCTTATTCTTGTAAATGGAACATTGTGTGCCCTTCTTGCGATCCCGGGATTTTTGGTGTGCAGATCGACCCTAAATAGAGTAATGTTATGAATCCAACATCCGCTCACTCAAATAGCTCGAGCGTACGACGCTGGCTGCATCGATTTCGAGAACTCATCCTTCCGGGCGTGTCAGCGACTGCTACACCCCCCGCTCAAAACTCGATTACACAGACCATCGAGGCAGACCACTGAATCCTGCCTGCGAGTGCAACCGATGAACACCGCTTCCCTCACGCGCCGATTCCGTGAGTTGCTGGCGAGGCCGGGCATCATCCGCAGCCTCGGCGCGCACGACGTGTTCAGCGCGCTCATCATGGAGCAGGCAGGTTTCCAGATGGTGTTCCTCGGCGGCTTCGGCGCCAGCGCCTCGCTGCTCGGGCTGCCGGACCTGAATTTCCTCACGATGACCGAAATGGCCGACGCCGTCCGCCGCACTACCGCCCGGATCCGTGTGCCGATCATCGCCGATGGCGACACCGGCCACGGCGACCTGCACAACGTCGCGCGCACCATCGAGACCTTCGAGGCGGCCGGTGCCGCCGGCATCATCATCGAAGATCAGGTGATGCCGAAACGCTGCGGCCACTTCGCCAACAAGCAGGTCGTTTCGCGCGAGGAGATGCTCGGCCGCATTTGCACGGCGGTCCGGGCGCGGAGCAATCCTGACTTCACAATCTGCGCCCGCACGGACGCGCGCGCCGTGAATGGACTCGACGACGCCATCGAGCGCGTGAACCGCTGCGGCGACGCGGGCGCAGATGTGGTCTTCATCGAGGCGCCGCAGTCCGTGGCCGAGTTGGAGCTCATTCCGAAACGAGTGGAGCGGCCGTTGCTTGCAAACATGCTCACGGGAGGCGTCACACCCATCCTCCCGGTCGCGGACCTCGAGCAGCTTGGCTACAAGCTGGCGGTGGCGCCCATTGAATCGCTGCTGGTCTGCGCGCGGGCGTTGCGCGACCTGTGCGCGGCCTGGCAGGCCAAGGGGCGGGTGGATGACCTAGCCACGCGCGCGATGTCCTTCGGCGAGTTGAACGAATTGCTGGGAGCTGAGAAATTCATGAAGGTCGAGGACCATGAGTGACATCTCCCGAAGGGAGATTTGAAAATAGCCCACCCTTTCAAGGGTGGGACTGTCGGAGAGGGGCCTCCCGTCCCGAAGGGACGGCTGAATCACTCCCACATCAATGAGAATAGGAGCAGCTGTAAGACATCCGACCGATTCGACCGTCCCTTCGGGACTTATTCAACAGCACATCTGGACCCGGCAGTGAACTGCCGGGCTATGTGCGATGACGAAAACGATGAGACTAACTGGTGAAAGACCAAGTGCAGACCAGACGTGGAAGGTCTGCGTAGCGGAAGGCAACTGCGCTGTCGCGAGGCAGCGTGGAGAGCAGCCGGAAGCGAACAACCCAGCCCAAAACAGCATATCAATGCGGTTAAACTCGATTCGGCCAGTCCGGCGACGGCGAGCCTGCATAGCTAAGGCGAAGCTCGTGGCGCAAGCCATGCTGAGGGCGTCCCCACCGCACGTCAACGCGGCGACCCTCAGGAACGGAAGGGTGATTGGAGTGAGCGGGGTTGGAAAGCCTCGTCGGGAAAGTCAAGAGACCTGCGCCGGTGCTCGACGGGAGCGGTGCAGGAGTCAGAGTCCCCATAGTAGCGATGAAGCGGGTAACGACCGTGGAGCCAAGGGGGACAGGAAGGTGAAGGCGTGAAGGACGCACCCAAGCAACTGAACCTGCCGGGAGTGCCGCGAGCTAAACAAGGCAGAGAAGTCGCGCCCGGGTGGGCGTGGACCAAAGCCCAGGTGTGGACGGAGCGCATGTTGGCAACCCTCGAGAGAGGAATAGAAGGAGGCAAATGGTATAGCCTGATAGACAAGGTGTGGAAGGAAGCAACGCTCCGGGAAGCGGCCGAAGCGGTCATACGCAACGCAGGAGCAGCGGGCGTCGATGGACAGACCACCGAGCTTTTGAAAGCACAAGTGGAAGAAACCATCACGACTCTGAACCGGCAGTTGCGCGAAGAACGCTACGCACCGCAACCGGTGAAGCGGCAATGGATACCGAAACTGGGAAGTGCGGAGAAACGTCCCTTGGGCATCCCCACAGTGCGCGACCGCGTGGTGCAAACGGCGCTCGTGTACGTGCTGGAGCCGATCTGGGAGCGGGACTTTGCCCAACACAGCTACGGATTCAGGCCGGGCCGCAACGCCCAACAAGCCATTGAGCGAGTGGAAACCTTGCTCCAACAAGGCCACGTCTGGATAGTGGACGCAGACCTCAAAGGATATTTCGACACCATCCCGCAGGAAAAACTGCTGGAAGCGGTCGCGGCCAAAGTGGCCGACAGCCGGGTGCTGAAACTCATCGAAAGGTATCTGCGGCAGGGCGTGATGGAAACGGGCAAGGGATGGACGCCGACCCAACGAGGCACCCCGCAGGGAGCCGTACTGAGTCCGCTCTTAGCCAATGTCTACCTGGACCCCTTGGACCACAAAATGGCAGGGGAGAAACAGGAGATGACGCGCTACGCGGATGACTTCATCATCCAATGCCGAAGCCGGGCCGAGGCGGAAAACGCCTTGGCCACGGTGAGGCAATGGGTGAGCGAAGCCGGACTGGTCCTGCACCCCGAAAAGACACGAATCGTGGACGCCAGCCAACCCGGAGGTTTCGACTTTCTGGGGTGGCACTTTGAAAACGGCTGCAAATGGCCGCGGGAAAAGAGCGTGAAACGATTCAAGGAAACGCTGCGCGAAGGCACCCAAAGGAATGACGGAAGGAGCCAGAAGGAAATCGTTCAACGGCTCAACCGCAGACTGAAGGGCTGGGCGCAGTATTTTCGAGGCGGCCAAGGGAACATCTATGGAGCGTTGGACGGCTGGATACGAATGCGACTACGTTGTATCCTCCGACGCCGAGCCGGACTCAAGGGCCGGGGGCGACCTGACCATCGGAAATATACCAATAGCTACTTCGCGGAACTTGGGCTGATCTCCCTGAAAGCCTCAGCCTGGGTGAAGCGAGCCAATCCCGCATGAAAAGGTCTGCAATATGGCATGGCGGGAACTCACCGACTGGAGAGCCGGATGCGGGAAATCCGCCCGTCCGGTTCGGAGGGAGGGGTGGCGTACAACACGCCATCCCTACCCCTATTCTCAAATCTCCCTCCGGGAGATGGGAAGCCCCGGCCCAAAATATTCAAACTCCAGGGGCGACCGAGACGCCCGCCCAACGTCGCGGTTCATGGAGAGAGAGCCTCCTCGATTCCCAAATCGCGCATTGGGGCCATGAACGGCGGCGGCTGGCACGGAGTCCCGGCTTTAGCCGGCCGGACGTCCTGCCGCCTGAAGGCGGGACTCCTTACAAGAGCCGGTTCACGGAAAGACTAGCACCCGGTAGAATTCCCGCGCGCGGACGGGCGCCGGGTTCGTGAAGCTCATCGGGCTGGTGAAGGCGGTGAGCGTGCCGCTGCGCGCGGTGAAGGCGGCATTCACGTTGGTCGTGGCGAAGACCTGATAATTGCGGCCGGGAATGCTGTTCCAGATGATGACGCGTCCGGTGCCCGCCAGGTCGATGATCTTGAGGAGCGAGCCGCCGTCCCACGGGTCGGTGCCGGCCAGGTATTCCTGCAGGTTGCTGAAGCCGTCTCCATCGGGATCGCCGTCGGCGCCGTCGAGGCCAATCGAGTTGGTTGTGCTGAGGCCGTTTTGGGTTTCCCAAAAATCGGGCAAGCCGTCGCCGTCGGTGTCCGCCACCCCGGTGAGCGTGATGCGGGCGAGGCGGGTGGCTTCGAGCGCCAGTCCGTCGCCCGTGTAATGGACTTCGATGAGGTGCTGGCCGGCGTTCATGCCGCGCCAATCAAAGCGGAATTCATTTTTCCCGTCGCCGGGGGTCTGGTCGTTGAAGGCGTAGGTGGGGCCGTTGCCGTTCGTGCGTTCCTGGAAGGCGCCGTCGATGAAAATCGAGAAGAGATTCACGTCCGCCGTGAGCGTGTCGGTGAACCGCGTCACGATCGAATAGGCGCCATCCTGCGGTAGGTTGATGATCTGGCCGTCGAAGCTCGGAAAAGCGATTTGAAGCGTCTGCGCCGGCGCGGCGCAAGCGACGGTGCGCGTCAGCGTGCGGAAGTGGTCTGGAAATGCATCGGTGCTGAGTTCCTTGAGGCGGACGGTGATCGTCGCGTTGCCGCTGCGGGGCACGGCGAAGTAAGTGAATCGAAACTCGCGCAGGAAGTTCGGGAACTGCGCGTTGAGTAACGCGGTGGGTGTGACGAGCGCCGCCCGGACAAACACGGGCACCCCATTCGTGAGGCCATTGCCGTTGGCGAATCCGGTGGTCGCGTCGTCGTTGTTCGGGTCGTTGTCGAGGATGTTGTATTCGATCTCTGTGACCGTTTCGTCGGCGCGGACGACGCAGCCGTAGTCCACGCTGCGCAGAGTGCTGGCTGCGGGCGGGAAGGCGATGGCGCCGTCGGGCGGCTGAGTGTCGTAATAGAAGGTTTGGAGGAAAGTGTTGAACACGCCGCTTTTGCCGTCGCGCGGCAGGAACGCGCGCGCGCGCAAGATGTGGAATCCCTCCGCCAGACCCGTGGCGATATGGTTGGTGTTGAGGTTGTTGTGAAGCCAGACTTGTGCAGTGCCAGGATTCCAGTTGGTGATGGCGAACTCGGTCAGGGCGTAGTGCTTGGCGTCCGCGAAGTCCGCGATTGGGTTCACGGTCGTGGTCGCCGAGCTGCGCTTGTGAAGGGCGATTTTGTATTTCACCGTCGTGCCGTTGGGCTGTGCAGGGAGAGTCGCTTTCCACCAATCGATGGCGCCGTCGGCTTCGTCTCCGTCCACGAAGCTGCCGCTGGCCACCTGTGTCGTGCCGTGGCCGACGCCATAGGCCCCTTCGGGATTGGAGCCGTCGATCGTGTAATAGACCCGGCACCGGCTGATGTCGAACTCGTAGCCGACCTTGACGTACAGGTCCACCGGCGAGGCGGTGAGGGTCGAGGAACGCTGCGGGACATCGTTGGAGACCGCCATCGTCGTGCTGGCTGCGGCGTCGTGGAAGGCCCACTCGCACGTCTCGGAAGTGTAATCGTTGCCGAAGCCGTCGCCGTTCACGCGGTTCGTCACCACCGCTGAGCCGACGGTGTAGGAATAGGTCTCCGCACCTAACGAGCGGACCGTGCAGCGGGCCGTGTTCCGCGCGGCGAACTTCTCCGCGCCGAAGCGGGAGCGGAATTGCATCTGTTCGTAACCGAGGTACGAATCCGTCGCCGTGCCGGGCCGGTTGTCACGCAAGTCCGCGAGGCCGGAGGGGAACGCGTTGGTGGCGCCCAGGCCCATCTGGCTGTTGAGGTCGATGCCACCGTCGAGCTTGAGCAGCGTGTTCAACGTCGAGCCGTCGGTGCGGGCGAGGATGTCCATCGGACCAGCGTTCGTGATGACGGGCACGCTGATCGAATAAGTGCGATTGGAGAAGTTCTGGCCGGCGACAACGCTGCCATCGATGTCCACGCTGCCGCGCATTTTGAACGGGTATAGCGGATTGAAATTCCCGTCGCCGTCCGGGCCGTCCTTGCGATAGAGCACGAGACGCGGGACAACACGGCCATTCTGGAGGATGACGATGACATCGCTGTTCGTCACGACGCCCGCGGCATTAGTGAGCGCATTGTCGACGCGGCTGGCCTCGGGCCACTGGTAGGCGTAGCAAACGTAGCCGCCGCTCGGGATCTTGAACTCGATCGCGCCGCCGCCGGGCGCGAGTGTTTGTCCACCGACATAGACCTTGCGGTTCACGGGACTCGCATCGTTCGCGGAGTTCTGCGCCTCCAGGCGGATGTTCGTGGCGAGGCGAACGAGGATTTCAGGGCACGCGCGGGAGTCGCCCGGCGAATCGGCCAGTTGCCTCAAAAGTGAGCCGGGCAGGAACCCGACCACCAACCCGACTCCTCGCGAATTATCGATGCTCTGATAGCAATTCGCCGACGGCATCCCAATGTTGTCCTGCGCCACGCCGTCGTCGAAGTTGATGTCGCCGGGGTTGCCGTAATTGTCGTTCATCGCAAAGAGCACGACCGTTTGGTCCGCGGCCGTGCCGGGGTCGCGGTAGTCGTAACGCTCGAAGGCGACCACGTCGCTGTCGCCCCAGCGCGGGCGCGTTCCGCCGCGGGCAAGCTGGTGATGGAGGTACGCCAGGTCAGGCATCTTGTTGTCGCCGAACTGGCCGAGATACGGGGCGTTGGCGTGACGCGGAAAGGGCGGATTGCCATCCGCCTCGTTGTAGCCGTCGGAGTAAATGAGCGGGATGCCCTCGCGCAGAAAGTAGTAGGCGTTGTGCAGCTCGCGGTGCACGACGAAATCGTTGTCGTGGCTCTGGGCGTGCATGACGCGGACGCCCGCGCTGAATCCGCCAGCGTCGCGCTGTTCGTAGCCGGCGAGCGAGGCGGCGGGATTGCCGAGGATATTGTTGAGATTGTTGCGCAGCGGATTGTCCAGCAGGCGCATGCCGGCGTCGATGTATTCGCCGAAGCCGGGCGGTTCGCCGAGGTGTTCGCCGAAGAGCAGCGCGTCGTTGCGCGTGAGTTCCGTGTCGAAGTTCGAGTTGCGCTGGTTGGTGTCCTCGAAGCCATGCGTGAGGTTGAACTGCAATTGCGCCTGCCCCAGATACCCGGCGAAGCTCTCGTCCCGGTTGGGGCCGCTCTGCTGGCCGAAGAAATAGCTCGGAACGTGCTTCACGGCGTCGAGCCGCAAGCCGTCGCATTTCGTCTGGTCGAACAGGTAACGAACGGAGCGCAGGAGCAACGCGTTGATGTCCTCCCGGTATTGGTTGGGGTTGGCCGCAAGGTCCGCCGCTGTCACGTTCCCGAATCCGACGCGCACACCATTCGAGTTGAAGTCGTAGTATTCCGGGTTGTCCGGGTGCCGAACGAACACGGGCTTGGGCGCGGTGCTCCCTTCGCTCGGGCCGAAATTGGCATTGGGCGACTCGTGGGCGATGTCGACCAGCCCGAGCAGGCTCAGATTCTGCACCTGCCAGGTGCTGCCGTAGTCGCGGATGTTCGACGCGTTGCGGAAGAAGCCGCCGCTGATCGAGCGGAGATGAAAATCGGCTGGCACCGTGCCTGGATAAAGGTTCGTCGGCACGAAGGCATTGTAGCCCGGCACGTCGGCACCGCGATGGTTCATGATGTTGTCGAAATAGACCCGCAACCCGAAGCGATGCGCCAGCGCGACCAGGTGCTGCAATTCCTCCTTCGTTCCGTAGCGCGTGGCGGTCGTGCCACGCTGATTTTTGTCGCCGAGGTCGAACGGGTCGAACACGTCGTAGCCGACCGAATAGCTGCTGTTGGCCTTGGTCGGCGGAGGCAGCCACAGGCTGGTGTAACCCGCTTCGGCAATTTCCGGAATTTTCGTCGCCACTTCGTTCCAGGAGAGGTTGAACAATTGGAGCATCGCTTCGGCGCTTGCGCGGCGGGCGGTCGGAGGAAGCAGCCCAAGCAACAGCGCAAACCAGATCGCGCCGCGGAAGGCGCTGCGGCGGTGGGGGACAAATGCGTCGACCGTCATTTGAAATCCGGGATGCCGCAACGTTGCATCGGGGTTCCGCGCCCGCAAGGAGTTTGTTCCGAACGAGGTGATGGGTCGGTGAACTCGGGGTGATGGCTGCGGGGCTGACGGAGCGCGGCATTCATGCCGCTTCATCACTCGACTCTCCGAGGTTTGGCCCGGTTCAGAGACTTCGCGACTTCGGGAGTTGAAGCGGCATAAATGCCGCGCTCCGGTCCGGGTAGTGCAGGCCTCTGGCCGCACCGAAAGGCGCGTATGTGTTTAGCGTCACCTGCGCGTCCCGACGAAGGCAACGTCAGTGAAGGAGGTGCTATACACTTACAAAGGCGCGGCGCTCGCACGACCAAGGCCTCGCTTCGCTCGGCCAGGCAGGCGAGACGCCTGCCCTACGTTGGATGTCCGCGCTCCTTCCGGAATCGTGGGGGGAGCGCGTTGGGCACAGCGGCTTTCTCCGCCCCAGTGCCTCTCCTCCCTGGGAGGGAGGAGAGGGGGGCACTTCAAAGCGTCGGCCATCCGCTCCCTGGCCCGGGCAGCGTTAAGGTTCGATCCGGGGCGCGGACGTTGTTTCAGATGGCACCGACGCTCGTGTAATCAGCATCCGCCTCCAGCTATGCCCCCTGCTTCCTTGCAGTTCAGGGAGTCGATGATGCTCTGAGCGGAGCGGATGAACAGGGCCGCTTCGTCCGGGTTGCCAGGAGCGATTTGCGCCTGGACCTTGTTGATAAAGGCGCCGAGTTGACCCGCGGCGCTTTGGAAGCTGCCCCGCTCGAACGAGGCGATACTGGCCTTGAGCGTGGCGATGAGCGGCCGTTTGTTCGCCCGCGACAGGCTGGCGTCGTTGACCTTCGCAATCAGGGCCTCCACGGCTTCGCCGCCCGTCAGCACGTCCACGGTGACGCTGGTCGAACGGGTGCACCGACCGTCGTCCACCACCAGTGTGATCGTATGCTCGCCCAGGTCGAAGCAGTTGGTCACTCTCACGCCCGCGGCGAACGGCACGACCGATCCGTCCGCGAACCAGGCATACGTCAGCGTGTCGCCATCCGGGTCGGACGAAAGCGAGCCGTCGAGAACGAAGCATGCGTTCGAGCCATTGGGCGAGATGAACGTGTTGGTCTCCAACTCCGTGCAGAGCGCAATCGTGGTGATTCGGGCCGTCGGGCAGCGGTTCAGGCAGACGACGTCGATGGTGACAGTGGCTTCCTGCGATTGGCATTGGCCATCGGTGACTCGGAATTTCAACCTATCAGGACCACAATAACCCGCGTTGGGGGTATAGGTTGCCGCCCCGGTCGCGACCGCCACGACCACGACCCCGTGGGCAGGAGGCTGGGTGACGCTGTATTGTAACGCGTCCCCGTCCGCATCCGAGGCCTGGAGTTGGAAGGCCACCGACGCATCCTGCATCACCGAGACGCTCGACGCCGTGGCGACCGGGCAATCATTCTGCACCTCCGGCGGGCCCAGGTCGGGGCTGGCGACACCGTTTCCGGCGCCGATGGTGAAGGCCGCGTCGGTCGTGAACAGGATCTTGTCCACGCGCGTGCCGTCTTCCCGCGGCCAGAAATTGATGGTGTGCACGCCCGGGGTGACGCCGTCAAGACGGGCAGGACTACTATTGGCGTTGTTGTGCCAGCCGAAGGCCGTGGCATTACCGCCCCAATTGTTGACGCCGTTCCCCACTCGCCGGACACTTTCGCCCGGGCTGACGCCGTCCAGGCCGATATGGAACGAGTTGTTCCCGCCGCCGGGCGTGCTGCCACGGACCCAGATATAGTAGGTGCCGCCCACGGGGAAGTTCACCAAATAATTGGCCTGGGCGCCGAAGCCAATGAACATATTCGGCAAGTTCTCATGGAACCGCCGGAAGTTACCTGGCGCGACGGTCGGAATGGTTATCTCGGCCCAGCCGTCACCCGAGTAGCCCGGCAGGCTGTTTTGCAGCGACCACGGCTCGAGGCCGGATTGTGCTTCGACGTCGGCAAAATGCTCCGCTTCGATCGCGATGATGTTCTGCGGGCCACCGTTGGTCAGGAACGGATTCACCGTGACGATGGGCACGATCGTATTCGCGGCGATGGAATTGCCGACGCCGTCCTTAAGGTTGTTTACCGTCAGCGTCCCACCTGTTGGAATGTCGGCCGCCGCCGTCAGGACGACGCCGCGTTCATCGGGACGCAACGATGCGCTGGTGAGTGTGGCCCCGGGTACGGAATAGTTGGCCAGGTTCTCGGCTTCTTGACCGCGCATAATCTCGCTAAACGAGACCACCAGGATGTTTCTCGGGTACAGTTGCTTGCAGGAGACGATGGTCGGCGGCGTCGTGTCGGAACCCGGCGGGACCAGTGTAGCCATGTAACGCCCCGGGATCGGCTTCGTGCCGCCAGGATCGCCATTGGCATCAGCTATGTTGGCGTTGACGGGCACGCCAGGCTGCGGACCGCCCGCCGGGGTCTGCCAGGTCACAGCCACGTTGTCGCCGCCGCCGCCTTCCTTCATCAGCGCTTCGAAGTAGTAGCTCAGGCCCGCCGTCAGCGGGATGCCCGCCGGGAAGAGGGTCGTAGATTGGTTTTCCGGAGTCGCCGCGTTGCGCCGGCCGTTGGCGGGGTCGGTCCAATTTCGGATGGTTGCCCATGCAGGCTCGCGGCAGATCAACACCTTGTTGGCGGGGTTATCGTCGGTGCTCAGCCAGAACTCCGAGTTGTCGTCGGAAGCGATGAAGAAGTTGTAGTTGCCACTGACCGGCGGCAGCAGCAATCCAGAGACCCGCGTGCCGTAGTTGTTGAACCTGTCTGCGCCGTCATCCATCTGAAGTTCGACCGGCGACTCCAGGAATTCGGTGAAGTTCACCATATCGGGCGAGTTCGGATACTTCCCATTGCCCGTGAGGTCGGGGACCGCTGTGCCGCTGCCGATGTTCAAGTAGAACTCGCGCCGGGCGCTGCCATAGCGCAATTGCCAGGTTCGGAAGGTGGGCGAGCAGGGACTGACGGCGTTGCCCGAGCAGTCGGCCACGCCGTGGACCGCTACGGAAAGGCTCGCACCGGTGGGGAGCAACGGGTTAACTGTCAAAGTGACCACGGTCTTCGAAGCGTTCAGCACGGCGCTGACGGTGGTGACGCCCGCGATCGAGTAGTTGGCCGTGTTCTCCGCGGACGTTTGATCCAGCACCTCATTGAACGTGAGCACCACCTGGTTCAACTGACTGACGTCGGCGGCCGTCGGACAGTCCGGCGGCGTTCGGTCGGGCGTCACGTGCAATCGGGCGCTGGCGCTGGCGCTGGCGCCGCCAAACATGGTGACGTTGACGGTGTAACGCGCGCCCTCGTCGCTCAACTGCGTGGGCGGTGTGGTGTAGCTGGGATGGTTTGCGCCAGGGATGTCCACGCCGTTCAACTGCCACTGGTGGCACATGGGCAGGTTGTTGGGATTGGCGGCCGTCGAGATGAAAGTAGCCGACCGGCACTGCACGGCCGTCTGGTCGGCGACCGGGGTGGGGAAGGTAATGGCGCCGGCGAACCCAGCCGGAGCGTTCGGAGAGCCCATCATGAAGGCAGGGATTTCCCCCGACCCATTCATCGGCGGGCTGGCATCAATTGGTGTCTGGACAGCCACGGCGCAGTGATCGCCGCCGCCGCCTTCCTTGTAGAGAGCCTCAATGTAGTACGGCTGGCCGCCCACCAGGTGGATCGGGGCGCTCTTCTTGGCAGCCACGTCGCTGGAGCCGGCGGACATGGTCCATTCCTTGGTGTTACTCCACATGGTTTCCCGTGCGATACGCACCTTGTTGGCGGGTGAAAGATCGGTGCTGAGCCACAACTCGGCATTATCGTCGGCCGCCAGGTAGAACGTGTGCAGGCCGCTTTCGCGCGGGAAGAACACGCCGCGCATCCGGCCGCCGTAGTCTTCGTGGCTGTCGTCCGGATACGCCAGCCGGCTGTCCAGCGTGGTGATGAGCGCCACGTCGCGCGGGTTGTTCGGGAAATTCGCGTGGCCGGTGAGTTCGCTCACGGCGACAAGGTGTTGACCAGGAAGGACGGGAAGGGTGTCGTATGCCTCGAAGAGCACGCCGTTGCACGGGCCGGTCGTCCAGGTGCGGTAGGTCGTCATGCTGTCCATGGCGATGGCGAGATTGGCCAGGTCGGCCACATTGTTCACGGTGATCGTGTAGAGGGTGTCGGCCGCCAGGTAGAACGTGTGCAGGCCGCTTTCGCGTGGGAAGAACACACCGCGCATGCGCCCGCCGTAGTCTTCGTGGCTGTCGTCCGGATACGCCAGCCGGCTGTCCAGCGTGGTGATGAGCGCCACGTCGCGCGGGTTGTTCGGGAAATTCGCGTGGCCGGTGAGTTCGCTCACGGC
>WNGA01000575.1_pt1 | contig 55238 bp, 54 predicted proteins | sample 5400061 | NCBI WGS metagenome assembly WNGA01 (sample SAMN13153366, study PRJNA577476) | soil metagenome | isolation source: 100 cm soil or saprolite under grassland replicate 2 | place: USA:California | collected 2016-06-15
GGAGACCCTGAAGAACCTGAAGGAGGGCGCGATCCTCAAGGGCGTGGTGAAGAACCTCACCGACTACGGCGCGTTCATCGACCTCGGCGGCATCGACGGCCTGCTGCACGTGACCGACATGTCGTGGGGCCGCATCGGCCACCCGTCGGAGATGTTCGAGGTGGGCCAGGAGGTCCGCGTCGTCGTCCTCAAATTCGACGCGACCTCCGAGCGCGTCAGCCTGGGCCTCAAGCAGATCCAGGAAGACCCGTGGCACCGCGCCGACGAGAAGTACCCCGTCGCCTCGCGCGTGAAGGGCAAGGTCGTCTCGCTCACCGACTACGGCGCGTTCATCGAGCTCGAGCAGGGCGTCGAGGGCCTCGTCCACGTCTCCGAGATGAGCTGGACGAAGCGCGTGAAGCACCCCTCGAAGCTCGTCGAGGTCGGCAAGGTGGTCGAGGCGGTCGTGCTCGACATCGACCCGAAGGCGAAGCGGATCAGCCTCGGCATGAAGCAGATCGAGGCGAACCCCTGGACGCTGCTCGAGGACAAGTACCCGATCGGCTCCGTCATCCGCGGCGAGGTCCGCAACGTCACCGACTTCGGCATCTTCGTCGGCGTCGAGGAGGGCATCGACGGCCTCGTGCACGTCTCCGACATCTCGTGGACGGAGCGGATCAAGCACCCCGGCGAGAAGTTCAAGAAGGGTGACATCGTCGAGGCGGCGGTGCTCAACATCGACGTCGAGAACGAGCGGTTCAGCCTCGGCATCAAGCAGATCCAGCCGGATCCGTGGACCACGCTCACCGAGCGTCACCCGGTCGGCGCGCGCGTGAAGGGGAAGGTCACGAAGGTCACCGACTTCGGCGCCTTCGTGGAGCTCGAGCCCGGCATCGAGGGGCTCGTCCACGTCTCCGAGATGAAGGACGAGCGCGTCGAGAACCCGCGCGACGTCGTGGCGGAGGGCCAGGAGGTCGACGTGAAGGTCATCGACATGGACCTTCAGGAGCGGAAGATCGCGCTCTCGATCAAGGCGCTCAACCGCGACGGCGGCGAGGAGGACTACCGCGAGTACCTGCGCCGCCAGGGCGACGGGCGCGCGCGGCTCGGCGACCTCATGGAGAAGTTCAACCGCCGCAAGTAGCGCGCGGACGCCACCTCGGATCGGAAGGAGCGGCCCCCGGGCCGCTCTTTCCATTTCCGGGGATGGCGCCGGCACGGCAGCGCGTCCCTGTTGTTGCGGGGTGGGGCGGCGCGTGGTTACTTCTGCGCACCATGAACCCGACGGATCCGAACGAGCCGCTCCCGACCGTGCCGGTCGGCGAATCCCCGCCGCCCCCGGCGAGCGCACCGGGCCGGACGGAGCCCGCGGCCGCAGCCGGCGCGCCGCCACCTCCGCCCGCCGCCGCGGCGCCGCCGGGGTGGGGCCCGCCCCCGCCGCCCTGGGGCTGGCAGCCGCCGGCCGTCCTGCCGCTGCCACCGCCGCGGCGCGATCGCCTCGCGATGGGCGTCGTGGCGTTCATCTTCGGCGGGCTCTTCCTCGTGTTCTTCGGCTTCCTCGTCCTCGCCTACAGCGTCGTGAAGGGCGACTCGCCGCACCTCGCGACCGGGCCGCGCATCGGCATCGTCCAGGTCAAGGGCGGCATCGGGATGGGCGACGGCTCGGTCGACGCCGAGTCGGTGCTGAAGCAGGTGAAGCGGTTCGAGACCGACGACGGGATCAAGGCGGTCGTCGTCCGCATCGACTCCCCGGGCGGTTCCGTCGGCCCCAGCCAGGAGATCCACGACGAGGTGAAGCGGCTCGCCGCGAAGAAGCCGGTCGTCTGCTCCCTCGGCAACGTCGCCGCCTCCGGCGGCTTCTACGTGGCGGTCGCCTGCCCGAAGATCGTCTCGGCGCCCGGCACGCTCACCGGATCCATCGGCGTCATCTCCCAGTTCGTGAACGTGAAGGGGCTCGCCGAACGGTTCGACATCCGCATGGAGACGGTGAAGAGCGGCAAGCTGAAGGACGCCGGAAACCCCTTCCGCGAGATGACCGCGGAGGACCGCGCCTACTGGCAGGGGCTCATCGATCGCGTGCACGGCCAGTTCATGGGGGCGGTGGCCGAGGGGCGCGCGCTCGATCTCGCCGCAGTGAGGAAGATCGCCGACGGGCGCGTCCTCACGGGCGCGGAGGCGAAGGACCTCGGGCTCGTCGATCAGCTCGGCAACTTCTACGACGCGGTCGAGCTCGCGAAGAAGGAGGCGAAGCTCACCGGCGAGCCGCACCTCGTGTACCCGCCGGACGAGCGCTCCCGGTTCCTCGAGAATCTCCTCGGCGGGGCCGCGGGGGCGATGGCCGACGCGGTGCACGCGCGGCTCTCGCGCGACGTGCAGGCGGCACAGGCGCCGGGGCTCTACTTCCTCGCGCGATGACCGCCAGTCGCACGGCGCTCGTGGGGCGGAAAGGGGACGTCTGATGGAGAAGCCGCTCTGGGCCCCGTGGCGGATGGAGTTCATCCGCGCCGAGAAGCCGAAAGGGTGCATCTTCTGCGAGTTCCCCGCGGCCCCCGAGGCGGACGATCGCAAGAACCTGGTCGTGCACCGGTCGGCGCAAGCGTTCACCTGCCTCAACCGGTACCCCTACAACTCGGGCCACGTGATGGTGATCCCGCGCGCCCACGTCGCGGACCTCGGCGCGCTCTCGCCGGAGATCCACGCCGACCTCGGCGAGGAGCTGCGCAGGGCGATCGCCGTCGTGCGCGCCGTCTACACGCCGGACGGGATGAACGTCGGCATGAACCTCGGGCGGGCCGCCGGCGCGGGGATCGCAGATCATCTTCACTGGCACGTCGTCCCGCGCTGGGCGGGCGACAACAACTTCATGCCCGTCCTCGCCGATCAGCGCGTCGTCGTCGAGGCGCTCGACGAGGCGTGGACGCGGGTCCACGCCGCGTTCGCAGCCACGCCGTGACCGCCGCCTGGATCGCCCTCGCCGCGGGGTCGCTCGCCGCCGTGGTGGCGATCCTGGCCGTCGACCGCCGCCGGCGGCGCGACGAGGCGCAGGCTTACCTGAAGGGCGTCCGCTCCGTCATCTCCGGCGATCCCGACGCCGCGATCGAGGCGCTCTCGGACGCCGCGCGGCTCGGGACGCCGGAGGCGGTCGACACGTATCTCGCGCTCGGTGCGCTCTTCCGGCGGACCGGCGATCTCTCGCGCGCCGTGCGGCTCCATCGGAACATGCTGCTCGGTCCGGCGCTCGACCCTGCGCGGCGCGGGGAGGTCGAGCGCGAGCTCGCGGAGGACTACCGGCGGAGCGGGATGCTCGCCGAGGCTGCGGAGATCTACGTGCGGCTCGCGCCCGGGGACCCGGTCGCCGAGGAGGGCCTGCGCGACGTGCGCCTCGACGCGGGCGACCTCGCGGGCGCGGTGGAGGTCCAGCGGCGGCGCGGCAGCGGCGGCCCGGACCCCGTGCTCGCGCACCTCCTCGCCGCGCGCGCCCGGGAGGCCGTGCCAGGCGACGCCGGCCGGGCGGTCGGGCTCGCGGAGGAGGCCCTTCGCGCCGACCCGGACAGCGCCGACGCGCTCCTCGCGCTGGCGGAGGGGAAAGGGGCACGCGGCGAGGCGGGCGCGGCGCTCGAGGCCGTCGGTCGCGCGCTCGACGCGGATCCGCGCGCCGCAGTCCTCGCCTGGCCCGCGCTGCAGCGTGCCGCCGACGCGGTGGCCGGCGAGGCCTTCGCGCGCGAGCGGATCGCGGCGCGGCCGGACGACGCCGCGCTGCACCTCCTCCACGCGCGCGCGCTGCGGCGCGCAGACCGAAAGCCGGACGCGCTCGTCGCGCTCCGAAAGGCTCTCGACCTCGACCGGAGCGGGGAGGTGACGGTCGCCATGCGCGAGCTCCTCCGCGAGGCGGAGGCGCCCGGGCCCGACGACCTCGCGGCGCGCCACGAGATCCTCGTCACGGCGCTCCTCCGGCGCGCGCGGCCGATCCGCTGCCTCCGCTGCGGCGCGGAGACCGGGGCGCGCGCGTGGCGCTGCCGGCGCTGCGGGGCCTTCGATCCGTATCCCTGACGGGGGGACACTCCTCTCGCTGCGCTGTGCTCGCCCCCCCCGGCGCCCCCCGCTCGCTCGAGATCGGTACCCGCGGCGGAGCCGCGCTCGAGGATGGGGGCCCGCTGGCGGGCCGGCGGCGCCTGATCCGGCGCCGCCTGCGCTCGCCGCGTCAGGCAGCGGCCTTGCGCCCTGAGGCCTCGCCCGGTATGACGCGGCCCGCATGGTCCGAGACCGCGTCATCGACATCTTCCGCCGGGCGCTCGCGAAGGGGGCCGCCGAGGGACGCTGGCCCGACGCCGTGCCCGCCATCTCCGTCGAGTCCCCCCGCGATCCGAAGCACGGTGACTTCGCGGTGAACGCCGCGATGGTGCTCGCGAAGGCCGCCGGGAAGCCGCCGCGCGAGGTGGCGCAGGCGATCGTGGATGCCGTTCGCGCGGTCGACTCGGCCGGCGAGATCGCGACGCTCGAGATCGCCGGCCCCGGCTTCATCAACCTGCGGGTCGCCGCGGACGTGTGGCTCTCTGCGCTCGAGCGCGCCGTCGCGGCGGGCGAGTCGTGGGGCCGCACACGGGTCGGCGCGGGGAAGAAGGTCATCGTCGAGTACGTCTCGGCGAACCCGACCGGCCCCATGCACGTCGGCCACGGCCGGAACGCGGTCGTCGGTGACGGCGTGCAGAGCCTGCTGCGCTGGGCGGGCTTCGACGTGGTGCGCGAGTACTACGTGAACGACTTCGGGGCGCAGGTGCAGACGCTCGCGCGCTCCGTCCATCTGCGGTACCAGGAGCTCCACGGCCGCTCGGTGATGATGCCGCCGAAGAGCTATCCGGGCGAGTACGTGAAGGACGTCGCGGCGAACCTGCGCGCCGAGTTCGGCGACCGCTTCCTCGACGCGCCCGAGTCCGACTGGCTCGCGCTGTTCCGCGATCGCGCCGTCGCGCAGGTCCTCGAGCTCATCCGCGGCGACCTCGCGGCGATCCGGATCTCCTTCGATCGCTGGTCGTCCGAGAAGGCGCTCTACGAGTCCGGCACGGTGGACCGGTTCCTGCGCTCGCTCGAGGAGAAGGGGCTCGTGTACGTCGGGAAGCTGCCGCCCCCGAAGTCGAAGAAGGGCGCGCAGCCGATCCAGCAGCCGCACGGGGATCTGGAGGAAGGGGTCACCGTGTCGGAAGACCTCCTCCTCTTCCGCTCGTCGCAGTACGGCGACGAGGTGGACCGGCCGGTGAAGAAGGCCGACGGAACGCCCACCTACTTCTGCGCCGACATCGCGTACCACTGGGACAAGCGGTCCCGCGCCGACGTGCTCGTCGACGTGCTCGGCGCCGACCACGGCGGGTACGTCCCGCGGCTCGAGGCGGCGCTCGACGCGCTCGGCGCGTCGCGGAACGACCTGCACGTCGTCCTCATCCAGATGGTGAACCTCACGCGCGGCGGCGAGGCCGTGAAGATGTCGAAGCGCGCCGGGAACGTCGTGTCGCTGCGCGAGGTCGTGGAGGAGGTGGGGGCCGACGCGACCCGGTTCATCTTCCTCACCCGCCGCTCCGACGCGCAGCTCGACTTCGACGTCGAGCTCGCGAAGCGGCAGACGCTCGACAATCCGGTCTTCTACGTGCAGTACGGGCACGCGCGGCTCGCCGCCATCTTCCAGAAGGCGAAGGAGGCGGGGATCGCACCCCCGGCGTTCGAGCTCGACGCGGCGCGCACCCTCACGAGCCCCGAGGAGCAGGACCTGATCCGCCGGATCGCGTCGTTCCCCGACGTGCTCGCCGGCGCGGCCCTCGCCTACGAGCCGCACCGGATCGCGTTCTGGCTGCAGGAGACGATCGCCGCGTTCCACTCGTACTACACGCAAGGGAAGCAGACCGGCGAGCGGGTCATCGGGCCCGACCCGCGGAAGACCGCGGCGCGCCTCTTCCTCTGCCGAGGCCTCAAGCAGGTGCTCGCGAACGGCCTCGCCGTCCTCGGCGTCGCCGCGCCGGAGCGGATGGAGAGTCCGGAAACTCGCGACGCGGCCGAGGACGTCTAGAATCGGCGGTGCCATGCGCGAACCGAACCCCCGCGTGCGCGCGAGAGAGAAGTTCGAGCTGTCGCTCGACGGGCGCCAGGTCGCGTCGATCGTCGTCGGCGCCCTCGTCGTGCTCGGCGTGGTGTTCGTGCTCGGGCTGAACGTCGGGAAGCAGCTCGCCGTGCGGCAGGTCCCGGCCGGCCGCGCGGGGGACCTCGAGGCGCTCGACCGGGCTCCGACGCCGCCGCCCTCGAAGCCGGAGCCCCTCACGTTCCACGACCGGCTGACGAAGGAGACGCCCGCGCCGCCGCCCCCGCCCGAGCCCGCGGCGAGGCCTGCGCCGCAGCCGGCGCCCGCGCAGCAGGCGGTCGCTCCACCGCCCGCCCCGGAGCCGGCCACTCCGGCGCCTCCGGCGCCCGCCGTGAAGCCGCCGCCGCTCAAGGCCTGGACGGTGCAGCTCGCCGCGTCGGAGGACCGCAGCGAGGCCGAGCGGCTCGCGACCCGGTTCTCGTCCCTCAACCCCCGCATCGAGGAGGCGGTCGTCGCCGGGAAGGGGCGCTTCTTCCGCGTCCGCGTCGGCAGCTTCGACACGAAGGAGTCCGCGCAGCGTTACCTGCGCGACGTGGCCCGTGAGACCGGCGCAAAGGGTATCGTCACTCCGACCCGCTGAGCTAAGGTTCCGCTGATGACGAGCACGTTCGAGAAGCCGACGCGCGTCGAGAAGCCCTGGGGTCACGAGCTCTGGTGGGCGCGCACCGATCGCTACGTCGGCAAGCTGCTCCACGTGAAGGCGGGCACCCAGCTCTCGCTCCAGTACCACGTGAAGAAGGACGAGACGATCCACCTCTGGAGCGGCGACATGGTGCTCGTCCTCCAGGTGGAGGGGAAGCTCGTCGACCACCCGATGCGCCCCGGCGACAGCTATCACGTGCGGCCCGGCACGGTGCACCGGATGCGGGCCGTGACCGACTGCGACGTGCTCGAGGTCTCGACGCCGGAGGTCGAGGACGTCGTCCGGGTGCAGGACGATTACGGCCGCAAGTCCTAGGTCGCGGTCCCCGCGACGGCTCGTCGTCACCGCGCCGGGACGATTCGAAAATCGAGATCACCCATCCGCGCGCGTCGCGCGCTTCGCACATGGTCACCATGTGTGAAGACGGCTTCGCGCCGCATGTGGGGAGTTGCGCGGAGCCGAGCGCGGATCGCTCTCGCCGCACCGCGTCACAGCAGCCGCGAGAGGAGAACGACGCCTGCCGCGAGGGCGGCCGCCGCGGCGACGAGCAGCAGGACGGTCCGCGGGTCGGCGCGGCGTTCCCGGATCCCGTGCAGCGCGGGCAGGGAGCCGGCTCGGACCCAGCGGGTCGAGGTCTCGGACCGCACGAGATCGTCGTCGGCGAGGAAGCCGTGCTCGTAGAGATCGTGTAGGACCGAGAGGCTCGGGACGGTGAGCTCGTCGCCGGCGGCGTTCCGCACGCGGTAGCGCATCCGGTTCGCCGGTTTCACGCGTCCCCCGGTCTCACGCGGGCCCGAGCTCTGCGCAGATCGCCTCCGCGACGCGGAGCCCATCGACCGCGGACGAGACGATCCCGCCCGCATACCCCGCCCCCTCGCCGGTGGGGTAGACGCCACGCAGCGCGGGGGACTGGAAATCGTCGCCGCGCACGAGCCGGCACGGCGAGCTGGTCCTCGTCTCGACGCCGATGAGCAGCGCCTCCTCGGTGACGAAGCCGCGCATCCGCCGGCCGAACGCGCCGAGTCCCGCGCGGAGCGCGGCGCGCACGCGGGGCGGGTACAGCACCGACAGATCCGCCGCCATGACGCCCGGCCGGTAAGACGTGTGGCCGGGCGGCGCCCCCGGCTTGCCGGCGAGGTAGGCGGCGAGCCGCTGAGCCGGAGCGCGGTATCCGCCGCCGCCGAGCCGGTACGCCTCCTGCTCCCATCGGCGCTGCCAGGCGAGCCCGGCGAGCGGTCCCTTGAGCCCCTCCGCCTCGAAGTCCGCGGGCGACACGCCCACCACGATGCCGGCGTTCGCGAGCGGCGAGGAGCGTCGCGAGTTGGACATCCCGTTCGTGCACTGCATCTCGGGCTCGGTCGGCGTCGGGACGACGACCCCGCCGGGGCACATGCAGAAGGAGAAGACCCCGCGCGACTCGCCCTCGACCTTCGGGTTGTCGGCGAGCCGGTAGTCGGCGGGCGGGAGCTTCGCGTGCCGCCGCTCGGTCCCGTACTGGATGCGGTCGATGAGCGCCTGCGGGTGCTCCGCCCGGAACCCCGCCGCGAACGCCTTCGCCTCGATGGGCCACCCCCGCGCCGCGAACAGCTCGAACAGCTCGCGCGCGCTGTTCCCGGGCGCGAGGACGAGCCGGTCGGAGTCGAGCGTCCGGCCATCGGCGAGCCGGAGGCCCCGGAAGCGCCCCCCGGCGAGCTCGAGGTCGATCGCGCGCGCGCCCCAGACGAACGTGCAGCCACCTCGCTCGAGCGCCTCGCGCATCGCGGAGATCGCCGCCGGAAGCACGTCCGAGCCGACGTGCGGCTTCCCCTCGGCGAGGATCCGCTCCGCGTTGCCGAACCGCGCGAAGAGCTCGACCACCTTGCGAACCGCCGGGTGGTGGATCCGCGTGCCGAGCTTCCCGTCGGTGTACGCGCCAGCGCCCCCCTCGCCGAAGTTCATGTTGGACTCGGGGTCGAGCTCGCCGCCGCGCATGAGCGCCGCCACGTCAAGGCGGCGCGGGCCGACGGGCTTTCCTCGATCGACGACGACGGTCGGAACGCCGCGCTCGAGGAGCGCCCACGCGCAGAAGAGTCCCGCCGGCCCTGCGCCGAGCACGATCGGCCGGACCTCGGGCCTCCGGACCCGCGGCGGCGGGGGATCGGGCGGGGCGACGGGTGCCACGTCCGCGGGGGTGCCGCGCACCTCACCCGCGACGGTCACCTCCACGTTCACGAGCCAGCGGGCGTGCCCCTTCTTGCGCGCGTCGAGCGAGCGGCGGACGACGAGCACCTCCGAGAGGTGCTCCACCGAGATGCCGAGCCGCTCCGCTGCGCGCGCGACGAGGCGATCTTCCTCCTCATCGAGCCACAGCGGAACGTTCGAAACTCGGTAGCGCATCGCTCTCGCCGCGTAAGGGTCTACGCGCCGCAACCGCGCGGCGCGAATGGGATGCGAAGGATGCTACGCACCGGAGCTGCCGACCAGCCAGGGGCTCCCTCGCGATAACTACTGAATATCACTGATGGGTCCAGGTGTGATACCACCTTGGCCCGAGCGTTGCTCGAAGGAGGGACATCGCGTCAGGCCGCGCTTCACCGTCTCGCCTCCGGAGAGAACGCCATGGTGCCAGGGATCCTCGACAACAAGGGAACCAAGATCCTCGCGAAGTCGCTGTTCAAGGAGCTGCGCGGCAACGGTTACTCGACGAACCAGATCCTGAGCCTCTCGACCGAGCTCATCGATCTCGTCACGCAGGGCCTGAAGGACGAACACGCGCAGGCGGCCGCGGCGGCGCAAGCGGCGGCCGTGGCAGCGGTGGCAAACGAGGCGGTGCAGGCCCAGGAGACCCGGGCGGCCGTCTAGCGCACGCGAACCGCACGAGCGCGCAGTGACCGGGACGGCGCCGAGAGATCGGCGCCGTCCGTTCGTTTTTTTCGGGGTGACGCAGGGCCTCGGACGGGCTCGCCGACGCCCGAGCGGCGGCCGCCGTTTCCGTTGACGCACCTTGGGGCGGGGGGTAGTTTAGCCGCCTCTTTTCGCCCCCTTTCGCTCCTTTTCTACTTCCCTGGGAGGGATTCACATGGCGCGCATCGCAATCAACGGGTTCGGTCGCATCGGTCGGTGTGTCGTTCGCGCTGCGCTCGAGCGCGGCGAGAAGGACCTCGAGTTCGTCTCCATCAACGACCTGACCGACACGAAGACGCTCGCGCACCTCCTCAAGTACGACTCCGTCCACGGTCCGCTCGATGCCGACGTGAAGGCGACGGAGAAGGGGATCGTGGTGAACGGGAAGGAGATCCAGATCACGGCGATCAAGTCGCCGGCGGACCTCCCCCACGCCGCGAACAAGGTGGACCTCGTCCTCGAGTGCACCGGCCTCTTCACCGATCGGGAGAAGGCCGAGGGCCACCTCAAGGCCGGCGCGCCGCGGGTGCTCATCTCGGCGCCGGCGAAGAACGCCGACCTCACCGTGGCCTACGGCATCAACCACGAGCAGCTCGACAGGGCGAAGCACAAGATCATCTCGAACGCCTCCTGCACGACGAACTGCCTCACGCCCGTCGCCAAGGTCCTGCTCGAGACCTTCGGCATCAAGCACGGGCTCATGACGACGATCCACTCGTACACGAACGACCAGAACCTCCTCGACCTGCCGCACAAGGACCTGCGCCGCGCGCGCGCCGCGGCGCTGTCGATGATCCCGTCCACCACCGGCGCCGCCAAGGCGGTCGCCGAGGTGATCCCGGCGCTCAAGGGGAAGCTCAACGGCACGGCCGTGCGCGTCCCGACGCCGAACGTCTCGCTCGTCGACCTCACGGTCGAGCTCGAGAAGGCGGCGACGGTCCAGGAGATCAACGCGGCGTTCAAGAAGGCCGCCGAGGGCGCGCTGAAGGGCGTGCTCGCGTACTCCGAGGAGCCGACCGTCTCGATCGACTACAACGGCCACCCGGCGTCCTCGATCTTCGACGCGACGAGCACCTTCGTCATCGACGGGACGTTCGCGAAGGTCTTCGCCTGGTACGACAACGAGTGGGGCTTCTCGAACCGCATGGTCGACGTCGCGAAGTACCTCACGAAGTAAGGACGCCATGGTGATGAAGACCATCGACGCGCTCGACCTCGCGGGCAAGCGCGTCTTCATCCGCGTCGACTTCAACGTTCCGCTCGACGAGCAGGGGCGGGTGACCGACGACGCGCGCATCCGCGCCGCGCTGCCGACGATCCAGTACGCGATCAAGGCGCGCGGGCGCGTGATCCTCGCCTCGCACCTCGGCCGCCCGAAGGGGAAGCCGGAGGATCGCCAGAAGCTGTCGCTCGAGCCCGCGGCGGCGCGGCTCTCCGAGCTGCTCCGGAGCGACGTCATCCTCGCGGACGACTGCGTCGGGGACGGCGTCGTGAAGCTCGTGCGCGACCTCAAGGAGGGGCAGGTGCTGCTCCTCGAGAACCTCCGGTTCCATCCGGAGGAGGAGAAGAACGACGAGGGGTTCGCGAAGGAGCTCGCCGCGCTCGCCGACGTTTGGGTGAACGACGCGTTCGGCACCGCGCACCGCGCGCACGCCTCGACGGCGGGCATGGCGAAGTTCGTGAAGGAGAAGGCGGCCGGCTTCCTCATCCAGAAGGAGCTCGAGTACCTCGGCAAGGCGCTCGGCAATCCGGCGCGCCCGTTCGTCGCGATCATCGGGGGCGCCAAGGTCTCCGACAAGATCAAGGTGCTCGAGAACCTGCTCGCGAAGGCCGACGCCATCTGCGTCGGCGGCGCGATGGCGTACACATTCCTCGCAGCGCAGGAGGTCGAGGTGGGCAAGAGCCTCGTCGAGGCCGACAAGCTCGACCTCGCGCGGCAGATCCTGGAGCGGGCGCAGTCGAGGAAGGTCGACGTGCTCCTGCCGGTGGACCACGTCTGCGGCGCGGAGCCCAAGGAGACGGCGCAGCGGATCGTCGTGAACGACCGCGCCATCCCGAAGGATCTCATGGGGCTCGACATTGGGCCGAAGACGCTCGACCGCTACCGGCAGCGGATCCTCTCGGCGAAGACGGTCTTCTGGAACGGGCCGATGGGCCTCTTCGAGCAGAAGCCGTGGGCGGAGGGGACCTTCGGCGTCGCGAGGGCGATGGCGGAGAGCCCGGCCGTCACCGTCGTCGGCGGCGGCGACAGCGCCGCAGCGGTCGAGGAGGCGGGGCTCGTCGAGAAGATGAAGCACGTCTCCACCGGCGGCGGCGCCTCGCTCGAGTTCATCGAGGGACGAGTGCTCCCCGGCATCCAGGTGCTCGAGGAGTAGCGATGGCGCGCCGGAAATTCGTCTGCGGCAACTGGAAGATGCACAGGACCTCCGCGGAGGCGGTCGCGCTCGTGAAGGAGCTCGCGGCCGGGCTCCAGGAGGCATCCGGCGGGGGCAAGGTGCAGGTCGCCGTCGCGCCGCCGTTCACCGCGCTCCATCCGGTCGCCCAGGTCCTGCCCGGGACCGGCCTCGAGCTCTGCGCACAGGACGTCCACTGGGAGCCGCAGGGCGCCTTCACCGGCGCGGTCTCCGCGCCGATGCTCGCCGAGATCGGGTGCCGCCACGGCATCGTCGGGCACAGCGAGCGGCGGCAGCTGTTCGGCGAGACGGACGAGGCGGTGCGCAAGAAGGTGGGCGCGCTCCTCTCCGCGAACCTCCTCCCCATCGTCTGCGTCGGAGAGACGCTCGCCGAGCGCGAGGCGGGCAAGACGCTCGCCGTCGTGGACCGGCAGGTCCGGGCGGCGCTCGCGGGCATCCCGTCCGCCGCGCTCGCGGCCGTGACGATCGCCTACGAGCCGGTCTGGGCGATCGGCACCGGCAAGACCGCCACCTCCGGGCAGGCGCAGGAGGTCCACGCGGCCATCCGCGCGATCCTCCGCGAGCTGGGCGGCGCGGTCGGCGACCAGCTTCGGATCCAGTACGGCGGCTCGGTGAAGCCCGACAACGCCGCCGAGCTCATGTCTCAGCCCGACGTCGACGGCGCGCTCGTCGGCGGGGCCAGCCTCAAGGCGAAGGACTTCCTCGCCATCGTGAAAGGTGCACTCCGTTGATCACCCTCATCACCGTCATCCACGTCGTCGTCTGCGTCTTCCTCATCCTCGTGATCCTCCTGCAGGCCGGAAAGGGCGGCGGCATGGGCGGGGCCTTCGGCGGTGCCGGCGCGCAGACCGTGTTCGGCGGCCGCGGCGCGCAGACGCTGCTCGGCAAGGTCACGAGCGTGTCCGCCGGGATCTTCATGCTCACGTCGCTGACGCTCGCGTACCAGGCGTCGCGCTCCGGGTCCGAGGTCGAGCGCGAGGCCCGCACGCCCGCGCCGGTCCAGGCGCCCGCGCCGGGCTTGCCCGGCGCGCCCGGCGCCGGCGATGCCGGCGCTCCGGCGCCCGGTGCGCCCACGCTCCCCGGCTCGCCGGCGCGCGCGCCCGCCGCCCCGGCGGCTCCTGAGCCGGCGAAGTAGCGGCGCGCGGCCCGCGCCGCCTCGAGAAGCGAAAAGGGGATCCGGCTTTCGGCCGGATCCCCTTTCGTGTTCGGAGTGCCCAGGGCGAGATTCGAACTCGCACGCCTTACGGCGCCACCCCCTCAAGATGGTGTGTCTACCAGTTCCACCACCTGGGCGAAGCGGGGACCTTCTAGCAAAGGCCCGGCCCGGGTGCAATATCCGTCGTGCGCTCGTCGGGTCGATTCGCGCGCGGTAGGCCCCGGCGCTCCTCCGCCCGCACCCCGCTCGCTCAGGCGCCCTCGAGCAGCTCCCGCTTGTCTTCCTTGTCCTTCCAGGCGTCGGCGTCCGCCGGCGGGTCCTTCTTCTCCGTGATGTTCGGCCAGCGCTTCGAGAGGTCGGCGTTGAGCTGCACGTACTCCTTCCACTTCGAGGGCACGCTCTCCTCGGGGAAGATCGCCTTCGTCGGGCAGGCGGGCTCGCACGCGCCGCAGTCGATGCACTCGTCCGGATGGATGACGAGGAAGTTCGGCCCCTCGTAGAAGCAGTCGACCGGGCAGACCTCCACGCAGTCGGTGTACTTGCACTTCACGCACGGGTCCGCGACGACGTAGGCCATGACAGCGCTCCCTCCGCCGTCCCTGTAGGCCCGGGACGGTCGCCGATCGAGGCCCCGGACGGGCGGCGTTCACCCGCCGTAGTAATCGAGGCCGAGGTGCGTGATGAGCTCCTCGCCGGCCACGTGCCGCAGCGTGTTCTTGAGCTTCGTGAGCTGGATGAAGAGGTCGTGCTCGGGGTAGAGCCCCTCTGCCACCATCGGGCTCTTGAAGTAGAACGACAGCCACTCCTGGATCCCCTTCAGGCCCGCGCGCTGCGCGAGGTCGAGGAACAGGGCGACGTCGAGCGCCACCGGCGCCGCGAGGATCGAGTCGCGGCAGAGGAAGTCGACCTTGATCTGCATCGGGTAGCCGAGCCACCCGACGATGTCGATCGCGTCCCAGCCTTCCTTGTTATCGCCGCGCGGCCGGTAGTAATTGATCTGGACCTTGTGCTGGAAGTGGCCGTAGAGGTCGGGGTAGAGCTGCGGCTGCAGGATGTGCTCGAGCACGGAGAGCTTCGAGACCTCCTTCGTCTTGAAGCTCCCGGGGTCGTCGAGCACCTCGCCGTCGCGGTTCCCGAGGATGTTCGTCGAGAACCAGCCGTCGAGCCCCAGCATGCGCGCCTTGAGCATCGGCGCGAGCACCGTCTTCATGAGCGTCTGGCCGGTCTTGAAGTCCTTGCCGGCGATCGGGACGCCCTTCTGCCTCGCGAGCTGCTGGAGCGCGGGCACGTCCACCGTCAGGTTCGGCGCCCCGTTCGCGTACGCGATCCCCTCCTGCAGCGCCGCCCACGCGTAGATCATCGACGGCGCGATCGCCGGGTCGTTCGCCGCCATCGCGCGTTCGAACTCCCGCAGCTCGGCGTGGACGGCGGACGGCTCGAGGTAGACCTCCGTCGACGCGCACCAGACCATCACGCCACGGGCGCAGTCGTTCGCCTTCATGAACCGCCGGATGTCCTCGCGCAGCAGCTCGCCGAGATCGCGCTTGGTCGGCGCCTTCTTCACGTTCGGCCCGTCGAGCCGCCGCACGTACGCCGGTGAGAAGACCGCGCTCATCGGCTTCACCGAGGAGAGCGGCTCCCTCAGCCGATCGAGCAGGCCCTGGTCGAGCACGCGCGCGTGCGTCGCGGACTCGTATGCGTCGTCGGGGAACACGTCCCATGCACCGAAGCAGAGATCCCCGAGATCGGCGAGCGGCACGAGCTCGCGGATCGGAGGCGAACGCTTCTCCGTCCGCTTCCCGAGACGGATCGTCGCCATCTGCGTGAGCGAGCCGATCGGCTTCGCCATCCCGCGGCGAACCGCCTCGACGCCGGCGATGAGCGTCGTGGCGACGGCGCCGAGACCGGGTACGAGCACCGCGAGGCGACCTTCGGCGGGTGCGATGGAGGTGGGCTTCTTCAATGGGTGACCCTCCCAGGAGAGAGACGTTTCGTACCACAAGGTTCCGGGTGCGTGGCGCCGCCGCAAGCCCGCGTCCCTGCCGGGCGTGGTGGCGAGCGACTCGACCGGGGCGTACGATGGCCGGATGCCGGGGGAGGACAAGCGGCGCGCCGCCCGGATCGCGAGGGAGCTGAAGCTCCGGCTCGCGTACGGCTCGCTCGACGACTTCATCGAGCGGTACGCGCTCAACATCTCTCGCGGCGGCATCTTCGTCCGCTCGCGCGACCCGAGCCCGCCGGGCGCCGAGCTCGCCATCGACATCTCGATCGAATCGGGCGACCAGGTCATCCGCGGCAGGGGGATCGTCCGGTGGACGGCTCCGCCGTCCGCGCCCGGGGAGCCGCGCCGCGATCCGGGGATGGGGATCAAGTTCATCGAGCTCTCGCGCGAGAGCCGCGCGCTCGTCGATCTCGTCGTCGGAGCGCGGGACGGGAGCGAGGCGCAGAGCGAGGAGCCGCCGCTCCCAGACGACGTCGATCCGAACACGCTCGACGCCGGCGTGCCCGCGGCTCCGGCGGCGCGCGCCGCGCCGACGCCGATCGCGCCCGCCGCAATGCCTGCGCCGGCTCCGGAGCCCGCCCCCCCGCGCCCGGCGCGGAAGCCCGCTGGCCCGGTCGTCGGCATCGACCTCGGCACCACCAACTCCTGCGCGGCGATCGCCCGCGGCGGGAAGGTGGAGGTGCTCCAGTCGAAGCGGGGCTACCGCACGATCCCTTCCATCGTCGCCTACGACGCGCAGGGGCGCCTCCTCGTCGGCCATGCGGCGAAGGGGCAGATGGTCGTGAACCCACGACACACGGTGTACGGGTCGAAACGGCTCGTCGGCCGGCCGTTCGCCTCGCCGACCGTCCAGGCGTGCCGCGATCGCTTCCACTACGAGATCGTGGAGGCCCCCGGCGGCGCCGCGGCGGTGCGCTTCGCGGGCCGCGACTACTCGCTCCAGCAGGTGTCCGCGCTCATCCTGGGAGAGATGCGCGAGATGGCGAGCCAGGCGCTCGGCGAGCCCGTCCGTCGCGCCGTGGTGACGGTGCCGGCCTACTACGACGACCACCAGCGGACCGCCGTGCGCGAGGCGGGCGCGCTCGCCGGGCTCGATGTCGAGCGCATCGTGAACGAGCCGACGGCGGCGGCGCTCGCGTTTGGGCACGGCCGCGGGCTCGACCAGCGGGTCCTCGTCTACGATCTCGGCGGCGGGACCTTCGACGCCTCGGTCCTCGACATCCAGGGCGACGTGTACGAGGTCGTCTCGACGGGAGGAGACACCTTCCTCGGCGGGGTCGACTTCGACGCGCAGCTCGTCGACCATCTCGTCTGGAAGTTCATCGAGCGGAACGGGTTCGTTCCGCCGGAGGATGCCGTCGCGTGGCAGCGCATCCGGGACGCGGCGGAGGAGACGAAGATCGCGCTCTCCTCGCGCGAGAGCGCCGTCGTGCACGTCCCGTATCTCTGCCGCAGCGCGGACGGGCGCGAGCACGCGCTCGAGGTCGAGGTGACCCGCACCGAGCTCGAGGCGCTCACCGAGCGGCTCGTCGACCGGACGCTGGAGGTGTGCCGCGACGTGCTCGCGGCGAAGCGACTCGAGCCGAAGGATGTGCAGGAGGTGCTGCTCGTCGGAGGTCAGAGCCGGATGCCGCTCGTCTGGCGGAAGATCGCGCGGGAGTTCGGGCGCGAGCCGAACAAGAGCGTCCACCCGGACGAGGCGGTCGCGGTCGGCGCGGCGCTGCTCGCGGAGTCGTCCTCCCGGATCGACTCGGTCGTCCTCATCGACGTGCTCGCGATGGCGATCGGGGTCGGGCTCCCCGGGGGCCGGATGGTGCACGTCCTCCCGCGCAACACGGCGCTGCCTGCGATGAAGTCGCACGAGATCGCGACGACGCGGGACGGCCAGGCCGAGCTCGAGCTGCAGGTGTTCCAGGGCGACTCCGCCAAGGTGTCGGAGTGCGAGTACCTCGGGACGGTCCGGGTCGCACACCTGCCGCCGCGCCCGCGCGGCGCCGTGCGCGTCTCGGTCGAGTTCGCGGTCGGCGGGGAGGGGCTCCTCACCGTCACCGCGAAGGACCTCGCGACGGGACGCGTGACGGAGGCACGGCTCGCGACGCTCGACACGCCGGAGTCGCTGCGGGCGAAGCTGCAGCTGACGGAGCCGCAGACGGCGCCGCGCGGCGCGCGCCCGATCGAGCGGGCCGCGCCGCCGAGTGCCCCCCGCCACAAGGGGCTCTTCGGGAAGCTCTTCGGAGGACGGCGATGACCGGGCCGCTCGTCGTCCTCGTCCACCGCGCGACCTGGCCGGACCGCTACCAGGCGGTGACGCTCGCCGTCACCGCCGCGGCGCTCGGCGAGGCGGTGACGCTCGCGCTCTTCTTCGAGCCGCTCCGGCTCTGGGCGGAGGGGCGGTTCGACGAAGGCGCGCCGCCCGAGGCGGCCGCGGCGCGCGTCGCGTCGCTCCGCGAGACGCTCGAGGAGGCCCGGCGCGAGCTCGGCCTCGAGATCGTCGCCTGCGACACCGCCATCCGGCTCGCCGGGCTCGATCCGGGCGCGATGGGCGGCGTCCTCGACCGCGTCGTCACGCTGCCCCAGCTCTGGAAGGCGGCCGCGGACGGCCGGCAGGTGGTGATTTGACTGAGCGGGGGGACACTCGCCTCGCGTGGCTTCGCTCGTCACGCCGGCGTTGCCCGCGAAGAGGACGCGGGATATAGCCGAGCTTCCGCATGGACCTCACGACGAAGAGCGCCCTGGTCGTCGGCGCGGGCGGCCTCGGCGGCCCGGCGCTCCTCGTCCTCGCCGCGGGCGGCGTGGGCCGCCTCGTCCTCGTCGAGGACGACGTCGTCGAGACCTCGAACCTCAACCGGCAGCCGCTCTTCGGGGAGGCGGACCTCGGCGCCCGCAAGGCGTCCGCCGCGGCGACGAGCCTGCGCGCGCTCTATCCGGCGGTGACGATCGAGGCGCGCGACGCGCGGTTCGACGCCGCGAACGCCATCGAGCTCTGTCGCGCGGTCGACGTCGTGGTCGACGGTTCGGACAACTTCGCGACGAAGTTCCTCGCGAACGACGCCGCGCTCCGCGCGCGCGTTCCGCTCGTGCACGGCGGCGTGCTGCGCACGACCGCGCAGCTCCTGTCCGTCACCCCGGGCGGGTTCGGAGGTTGCCTGCGCTGCCTGTTCGAGGCGCCGCCGGCCGCCGGGGAGGTGCCCTCCTGCTCGCAGGCGGGCATCCTCGGGCCGGTCGCCGGGTTCGCGGGCGCGCTCATGGGCGCCGAGGCGCTCCGGCTCCTCGCGGGAGAGCGAGGGGCGTACGAGGGGCGCCTCTACACCTTCGAGGCCCGCGGCGCCCGCTCGCGCCTCGTCCTCGTCCGCAAGCGCCCGGGCTGCGCCGCTTGCGCCGGCACCCAGCCGCTCGCGAGCTCCGAGGTGCCCGTGTGCGAGAAGACCTCCTCGCGCGCCGGAGCCGCGCCGTGACCGCCCCGCCCACCGTCGTCGATCTGCGCCCCTACGCGTGCCCGCTCACGTACGTGAAGACGCGCATCGCGCTCGAGCGGCTCGCCGTGGGCGAGCGGCTCGAGCTGTGGCTCGCGGGGGGCGAGCCGGTCGAGAGCGTGCCTCGCAGCGCGGCGGAGGAGGGGCATCAGGTGCTCGTCGTCGAGCCGCTCCCCGGGGGAGCCGCCGAGTTTCGCGTGCTCATCGAGAAGCGCGCCGCCGCGCCGGGGGTGCTTCCGTGACGGCGGGCCGCGCACCGTCCCTCGACGACGCGCGGCTCGCCCGCTGGGCGCGGCAGCTGCTCGTCCCAGGGTTCGGCGAAGGCGCGCAGGAGCGGCTCGCCGCGGCGCGGGTCCGCGCGGTCGGCGCCGGCGGCGTCACCTCGCCGGCGCTCGTGTACCTCGTGCAGGCGGGGATCGGTCGCCTCTGGATCGACGATCCGGAGCACGTGTCCCCGCAGGACGTCGCCGGCGGGGCGGGGAGCTGGCTCTTCCCGCCGTCCGCCGTCGGGCGACCGAGGATCGAGGCCGCCGCCGAGGCGCTCGCGCGCCTCTCGAGGTTCGTCGCTGTCGAGGCGTACCCGATAGGCGGCGTCCCGGACGCGACGCTCGTCGCAGCGCCGTCCGCCGCGCAGGCGCTGCACGCCGCGGAGGCCGCCCGGCGCGCCGGCATCCCGCACGTGGTGCTCGAGCCGGACGGCGACGGCGGCGCGGTCGTCTCCGTCCCGCCGGGCGCGCCGTGCTACGCATGCGCCCGTTCGACGAGCGCGGGCCGTCCCGCGCTCCCGGGGGCCGCCGCGCTCACCGCGCTCGCCGCGCAGGAGCTCGTCCTCATGATCGCCGTCCCCGGCTCGGTCGTGGGGCGCCGCCTGGACCTCGTTCGGGGCGTGCTCACCACCCGCGCCACCGCTCGCCTCCCCGGCTGCGCCTGCGGCGGCGGCGCGCCCAGGGCCCCCTGAGCGGCGCCGCGGGGTCGCTCGGCCGCCGGATTGACCGAACGGAAATCCCCGAATTGAGCAACGGTCCGGATTTCCGCTGGAAATCCTCAAACCGCGCTTGGTCCCCGATTTGGCGGTCGGCGAAACGCACGGTATACTGGTCAAACTGCCGCTCGGAGTGACTCGGAAGGGCGAGGGTCCGGCGAAGCGCGCGACCGGAGGATGCGGGATGGACGTCCAGCAGAACAGCGGGTTCGTGATCTGGGTCACCGGCATGAACCGGGCGGGCAAGAGTGCGCTCGCCGCGCACATCGCCTCCCGCTTCGCGGCGGCGGGCCGTCGGGTCGAGCTCCTCGACGAGGATGGCGACGCGGCCGTTCTCCTCGACGGCCTCGGCCCGTCGAAGGAGGACCACGCGCGCGCCGTCGCTCGCCTCGGGTTCGTGGCGAAGGCGATCATGCGCAACGGCGGCGTCGCGCTCTGCGCCGCGCTGTCGCCGTACCGCGACGCCCGCGACCAGCTCCGCAAGGAGGCGCGGCGGTTCGTCGAGGTGTTCGTCGACTGCTCGATGGAGAAGCTCCAGCAGCGCGACCCGGAGGGCATCTACAAGCGCGCGCTCGCGGGCGAGCTGAAGGAGGTGCCCGGCGTCGACGTGCCGTACGAGCCGCCGGGCCACGCGGACGTCACCGTCCACACCGATCAGGTTCCCGTCGCGGAGGCGGGGACGCGCGTCTTCCAGGCTCTCGTGGACCTCAAGTACGTGGGGCCGACCGAATTCGGCCGCCTCACGGGCGGCCAGCGTCCGCGGCGAGGTAAGCCCGCGAAGGCGGCGCGCGGCGGCTCCCGCAAGAAGCTCCAGGCGAAGGCCGCCGCCCGCAAGGCGCCGCGCAAGGTGGCCGCCCGCACCGCGCGCCCGGTGAAGCGCGGGCGCTAGCGCCCGCAGTCGCCGCCGGCTGGCGTCGCGTTCCGCGCGGGTGGCCGCCCGCTCCGGAATTCGCTATGAACGGCGCGCCATGACCCTCGCAGAGCTCGAGTCCGTTCGCGCCGCGTCCGCCGCGAAGCTCGCCAGCGCGAAGGAGCGGATCGCCGCGTGCGGTAGCGCGATCGTCGCGTTCTCCGCTGGCGTCGACTCGACGCTCGTCCTCGCGGTCGCCCGCGAGGTGCTCGGAGACCGGGCGCTCGCGCTCACCGCCCATTCGCCGTCGGTCCCGGCCGCCGAGCGGGAGGAGGCGCGCGCCCTCGCGTCGCGGCTCGGGGTCCGGCACCTCGAGCGCATGAGCCACGAGCAGGAGGACCCCGGCTACGTCGCGAACGGCACGGATCGCTGCTACCACTGCAAGCGCGAGCTGTACCGGCTGTGCGGCGAGGCGGCGCGCGAGCACGGGGTGGCCGCGGTGCTCGACGGGTTCAACGCCGACGACCGTCGAGATCACCGGCCGGGACATCGCGCCGCGGAGGAGGCGCTCGTGCGATCCCCGCTCGCCGAGGCGGGCCTCTCGAAGCTCGAGGTCCGCGCGTGGAGCGCGGCGTATGGCCTGCCGACGTGGGACAAGCCGCAGATGGCCTGCCTCGCCTCGCGCATCCCGTACGGCACGCCCGTCACGCCGGAGCGGCTCGCGCGGGTCGAGCGCGCGGAATCGGCCCTCCGCGCGCTCGGGCTCCGCGACGTGCGGGTGCGGCACCATGGAGACATCGGGCGCATCGAGATCGGGGAGGATGAGCTCGAGCGCGCCTTCGCGCGGCGCGCCGAGGTCGCGGCGGCCGTGAAGGCGGCGGGCTTCAGGACCGCGGCCCTCGACCTCGAGCCTTTCCGGTCCGGCCGCATGAACGTCCTCGCAGGGATCTCGCTCCCGGTCGTCGAGGACTGAGGCTTGCGCATGCTCCTCGCCGCGGCGCTGCTCTTGCCGACCGCGGCGGCGGCGCTCGAGCCGCGCTTCGATCACCGCGACATGCACGGTCCCCTCGTCGAGCTCCTCGGGAGCTACGACTCGATCGCCACGGGCGGGCGCACGCACAACTCCTTCCGTCCCTCGCTCCGCGCCGGATGGGGCTTCGACGTGGCGGGGGAGGGGAGCGAGCTCGTCGCCGGAGCCGAGGTCGCGCTCCGGTCCTGGGACGATCCCGAGCGGCAGCGCGTCCTCGTCGCCGCGAGCGCCCGCTATCGTCTGTACTTCGGAACCGAGGAGCTGAAGACGTTCTTCGAGGTCGGCCTGTTTGCGCCGCTTCGCTCACGACTCGCGGCAGGGCCGCTCGTCGGCCTCGGCGCCGTGTACGACTTCTCGCGCGCGAGCGGCGTGTTCGTCGGCGGCCAGTTCGCGAGCGCCTTCGGGAACGGCCGGGTCGTGTCGTTCGCGATCCTCGCCGGAGGACAGCTCCGGTTCGAGCTCCCCTGAACGGCTGCGACCCGTTCGGGATGCGCCGCGGGTCGTGTCAATAAAACGTCCGGATCTGCTGCTTTCTTTACGCGCGGCTATCGAGTGGTAGCGTGTAGGTGAAGGTCATCCGATGTCATCAGGAGCCTACACATGAATACCTCGATCGAAGCCGTCCCCAATGACAACAGCCAGAACCCGAACCGGCTCGAGCCGATGCTGATCCGGATCCCGCCCGCCTTCGCCGCCGAGCTTCGCAACCTCGCCCGCCGCACCCGCGTCCGCCAGTCGGACTACCTGCGCGAGGCGGTCGCCGACCTGCTCGCGAAGTACGGCCACCGCCCGGACGCGCGGAGCACGATGTGATCGCCGCCGCCGCCGCCTCCTCCTCCGCGACGCGGCCGCCCGCGCCGCGCGCGATCGCGCGACTTCGCCTCGTGCGCGTCGCGGTCGTCCGCGGGGTGGCCGGCCTCACCGGTCCGCCGCCGCCGCAGTCCCCAGCATACCCGGCCGATAGGTCACCCGCGCGAGCGTGAGCCCCCAGCCGGGCGCGCGCACCCCGCGGTAGCGCGCGCCGGCTGCGAGGAGCTCCCGGATGGAATCCGGCGGCGCTCGGCCCACCGCCGCCGCGACCGCGGTCCCGACGAGATTTCGGACCATTGCCCGCAGGAAGCCGTGCCCCTCGACGACGAGCGCGTGGAGCGGCGCCCACTCCGCGGAGATCACGTCGGCGCGCAGGACGGTCCGGACGGTGCCCCGCTGATCGCCGGGCCGCGCGAACGCGCGGAAGTCGTGGGTCCCCACCGCCAGGGAGACGGCTGCCCTGAGCGCGTCGGCATCGAGCGCGGGCGCCTCGAGCCCCGGGAACGCTCGCGGGTCCGGCAGGCTCCAGGCATAGCCCCTTGCGCACTCCGGCGCGGGTGCGCCCACGAGGTAGACATAGGTGCGCGAGAGCGCGTCGGCGCGGGCGTGGAACGTGCGGCCGACGCGATGCACCGCGAGCGCGGCGATCCCGTCCGGCAGCGCCGCGTTGAGCGCCCGCCGGAGCCCCTCGGGATCGAGCTCGGCGCGCGCCGCGAAGCTCACGACCTGCGCGAGCGCGTGGACGCCGGCGTCGGTCCGGGCCGCGACGGCGAGGGGCGCGCGGATCCCGAGCGCCGCGAGCGCGTCCTCGAGCGCCGCCTGAACCGTGGGCAGGCCGGGCTGCCGCTGGAACCCGCGGAACCGGCCACCCTCGTACGCGACCTCGACAGCATAGAAGCGTCTCTCCACGCGTGCTAAGTTCACCACGCCCGCCGCGGAGACGCGAGGCGGTCGGGCGCTCACCGGACATCCCCTCCCGCATGGCGCCCAACGAGACGCTCCTTCACGACGATCCCGACCTCGAGGGCGGCGAGTGGCTTTTCCGCCGCGACGGGCAGGTCTTCGGCCCGATCGACTCCCGCGCGCTCGCCGCGATGCTCTACCGCGGCGAGATCGACGCGCGTACGCCGATCTCCGCGGGCGACGGCACCTGGCGCGCGCTCGCGCAGGTGCCGGCGTTCGTCGTCCACGCGAAGAAGGCGGAGGCGGGGCTCCGCGTCGAGCGGGAGGTGACCGGCGCGCGGATGCTCCGCGCGCGCGCGAACCGGCGCCGCACTGGCGCTCTCGTCGTCGGCGCTCTCCTCGTCGTCGCGGGCGCCGTCGGCGGCGCGCTCCACCTCGCGCGGAGCGCGCGCGAGACGAGCCCGCTCCTCGAAGACTTCGGCGCCGGGATCCGGATCGCCTCCGCCGCCCGCGTCGGAGTGTCGCACCGGGCGGTGGCCGAGGACGAGTTCGAGGTGCCGATCGACCAGCCCACGCCCGGAGCCCAGTCCCAGCGCCGCAAGGCGGCGCACCCCGCCGGCTCCGCCGGGGCGGCGCGCACGTCGGGGGCGAGCGGCTCGGTCGACGGCGGCGAGCTCGTCGCGGCGGAGTTCGACCCACGCAAGATCCAGACGGTGGTCGGGCGCGAGCAGCGGAATCTCGTGCCGTGCTTCCGTGCGGAGGCGGCGAGGTCCCCGGAGTTCCAGGGCAACGTCCCGCTCGAGTTCGCCATCGGGAACGACGGCCGCGTGGCGCAGGTCTGGATCGACGAGCCGCGGTTCCGGGAAGGGCCGCTCCGCGACTGCCTCGTGCGGGCGCTCGCGGCGTGGCGCTTCGACCCGTTCCCGGGCCAGCGCCCCACCGTCTCGCTCGCCTTCGGAATGGGGCGATGACCGCGACCGCGGAGAAGCTCGCCGCCCGCGCCGAGGACCTCCCCGAGGGCTCGGTGCGCCGCCGCGTGCTCGAGGGGGCGCACCGCTTCAAGGCCGCCTGGGTGGAGTTCGGGCGGCTGCTCGCCCAGGTGCGGAGCGCGGACCTCTGGAAGGAGTGGGGCTACCCGAGCTTCGACCGGTACTGCTCGAAGGAGCTCTTCGTCCGGCCCGCCACCGCCGAGAAGCTGACCGCGAGCTACGGGTTCCTCGAGCGTCACGAGCCGGAGCTCGCCCGCGCGAGGGGCGACGCGAAGGCGCCGCCTTTCGAGGTGATCGAGGTGCTGTCTCGCGCGGAGGCGGCGGGGCGCCTCTCCCAGGCGGGCTGGCGCGAGCTCCGCGACGAGGTGCTGGAGACGCCCCCCACGCCGGCGGCGCTGACGCGCAAGCTCGCCGAGCGGTTCGGGCCGCCACCGCCGCCGCCCGCGCCGAAGACGGCCGAGCGCCTCGAGCGGCTCGCGGCGCTCGCCCGGCGGCTCGCCCAGTCTTGCGGGGAGGACCCCTCGGTCCCGGACGCCGTAGCGCGGCGCGCCGCGGACCTCGCCGGGGACCTCGAGGGGCTCGCTGGCGGCGCATGAAACGCCCCCGCGGGCGTCGGCAGTTGAGGGGGCGGTCCGCGAGGTTGCTGGTTATGTTGCGGGTCGAGCCGCGGAATTCCGGGGCTCCGGTTTGGTGGTAACATCCTGCAGACGAGGATCGCGTGAGCCGGAAAGAGCACCACCACGGAAACCTCTCCTGTTCCTTCTGCGGGAAGGGGCAGCGCGAGGTCCGCAAGCTCATCGCGGGGCCGACGGTCTACATCTGCGACGAGTGCATCCGGCTCTGCAACGACATCATCGCCGAGGAGGCCGAGCGGGACGAAGGTCGCCCGGCGGTGTCTCTGCCGACGCCCGCCGAGATCAAGAGCTTCCTCGACGACTACGTGGTCGGCCAGGATAAGGCGAAGAAGGTCCTGTCCGTCGCCGTCTACAACCACTACAAGCGCGTCTACTCGAAGAAGCCGGCGCGGCCGCAGCGGCCGGGCCAGGCGCGCTCCGGCACCGAAGACGTCGAGCTCCAGAAGTCGAACATCCTCCTCATCGGGCCGACGGGATCGGGCAAGACGCTGCTCGCTCAGTCGCTCGCGCGCTTCCTCAACGTCCCGTTCACGATCGCGGACGCGACGAGCCTCACCGAGGCGGGCTACGTTGGCGAAGACGTCGAGAACATCATCCAGAACCTCCTGCACAACGCCGACTACGACGTCGAGAAGGCGGGGCGCGGGATCGTCTACATCGACGAGATCGACAAGATCGCGCGCAAGGGCGACCAGCCGTCGCCGACGCGCGACGTCGGGGGCGAGGGCGTCCAGCAGGCGCTCCTCAAGATCATCGAGGGGACCCGGGCGAACGTCACCCCGCGCGGCGGCAAGAAGTACAACCAGCAGGAGTACATCCAGGTCGACACCTCGAACGTCCTCTTCGTCGTCGGCGGCGCGTTCTGCGGCCTCGAGCAGGTCATCCGCCGCCGCGTCGGTGTGAAGGGGCTCGGCTTCGGCGCGAAGATCGAGCGCAAGGAGGAGGCGAGCCTCGGAGAGCTCCTCGCGAAGGTGGAGCCCCAGGACCTCGTCAAGTTCGGGATGATTCCCGAGTTCGTCGGGCGCCTCCCCATCATCGCGACGCTCGCCGATCTGTCCGAGGACGACCTCGTCACGATCCTCACCCAGCCGAAGAACGCGCTCACGAAGCAGTACGTGAAGCTCTTCGATCTCGAGAAGGTGAAGCTGTCCTTCACGAAGGAGGCGCTGCGCGCGACCGCGCGCGAGGCGATGCGCCGCAAGTCCGGCGCGCGCGGCCTCCGCGCCATCCTCGAGCAGGCGATGCTCGACATCATGTACGACGTCCCGTACCGGGAAGGCGTGAAGGAGTGCAAGATCACGGAGGGCGTCATCCTGAACAAGGAGCCCCCGCTGCTCTCCTTCGAGAAGGAGAAGAAGCTCGCTTAGCGCGCATCCCGCCACGGGGATGCGCTCTCGCCGGCCCGCGCCCGTGCCGCCCCCCGAGGGTGGGTGAACGCGGCGCACAGTGTGACGGGCGTCACGCGCGGATTCGCTGGAAGCACGCGGGGTTCCGGGCCGTTGTCGCGGCACCGCCCTTGCTATCTCCCGGTCCGGAGGCCCGCCATGTCTTCCCGCCACCTCGCTGCGCTCGCCGTCATCCTCGCCACGCCCACCCTGGCGCTCGCGATCGACCGGTACCAGGCCGAGGACGAGTGGGCCGACGGCCGCTCGTCCGGCGGCTACGACGTCTCCGTCGACCTGAACGTCCAGGGCGCGGTGACGCTCGACTCCTTCCAGGCGCCGCTGCAGCCGTACGGCGACTGGGTGGTGGTCGGGAGCTACGGCCGCGTCTGGCGCCCCCGCGTCGCCGCGGGGTGGAGGCCGTACTACTACGGCCGCTGGGAGTGGACGAACGAGGGTTGGTTCTGGGTGTCGGACGAGCCCTGGGGCTGGGCCGCCTACCACTACGGGCGCTGGGCGTACGACCCGTACTACGGGTGGCTCTGGGTGCCCGGGTACGAGTGGGCGCCCGCGTGGGTCTCGTGGCGCGCCTCCGGCGACGCGATCGGGTGGGCACCGCTCGCGCCGGGGTTCTCGGTGTACGTGTCGTCGTACCCCTTCATCGACTTCTGGTGGACCTTCGTCCCGTGCGTGCGGTTCGTGTCGGTGCCGGTCTACACCGTCGCCTATGCGCCGACGCACGCGCGCCGCTGGTTCGACGCGACGTCCCCCGCGCCCGCGCGGCCGCCACGCGGTGGCTTCGCGCCTGCGCCCACTGCGCCCGCGTGGGGCGGCCCGGCGCCGCGGCTCATCGAGGCGCGGATCGGCCGACCGGTGACGCCGGCGCGGATCGTCCGCGCGCCCTCGCCTGGCCAGCGCGCCCGCCCCGGCGAGATCCCGGTCTACCGGCCCGAGCGGACGGGGCGCGAGGACCGCTTCCCGGGGCGCGGCGGCCCGCCGAATCGTGACGAGCGCGCGTTGGCGCCTCCCGCGGCGAACGGTCGCGGGCCGGGGCCCGCCCCCGCGCCCGGCGTGATGAGGCAGGGTGACGACCGGACGGGCCGCGGCGGAGGGCAGAGCGGCGCCTGGCGTCCGGAGGCGCGCGGCGCGCCGGCGCCCGCGCCGAGCGGGCAGGGACGGCAGAGCGGCGCGCCGGCGCCCGCTGCACCGAGCGGGCAGGGTGGGCAGGGCGGCGCCTGGCGTCCGGAGGCGCGCGGCGCGCCGGCGCCCGCGCCGAGCGGGCAGGGACGGCAGAGCGGCGCGCCGGCGCCCGCTGCACCGGGCGGGCAGGGTGGGCAGGGCGGCGGGTGGCGCCCCGAGCCCCGCGGCGGCGGCAACGCCGGCGGTGGACAGGGCGACCGCGGCGGTGGTGGAAACGGCGGCGGCCGCGGGCGAGGCGACGGACACGGCCGCGAACGCCACTGAGCCGCAGATCAGTCGACGCGACGCGCGCCGCTTTCGGCGGCGTTCGCGCCCGCGACGACTAGCTCGACGCGACCCGCACGGTCGTCTTCATCTGGCGTCCGGTGTCGAGGTCGCGCGCGCTCATCGTGAGGATCCCCTCGATGTTCACCTCGAAGAGGATCTCGAGGCGCGTCTCGCCCGCCGGCGCAGGGCGCACGCCGCTGAAGGTGAACTCGCCGAGGATCTCGTCGCGCGCGGTGTCGGGCTGGTCGCCCTGGAAGATGCGGACGACGAGGTGACTCTGGCCGTCCACGGAGTTGGTCGCCGCGACCGTCCGCGCGTTCGGGATCGCGGCGTTCCGCGGGAAGACGACGTGCATCGTCCCGCCCGCCTGCTCGATCCCGATCGCCATCGGGATCACGTCGAGCAGCTGGAGCTTCAGGTCGGAGTTCTCCTGGAGCGACCAGCCGTAGAGCGCCGCGCCGATCGCGACCGCCTCGTCGGGGTGGACCGCCTTCGACGGCGGCTTCCCGAAGAACCTCGTCAGCCGGTCCTGGATGATCGGCATGCGCGTCTGGCCGCCGACGAGCATCACCTCGTCGATGTCCTGCGGGGTGACGCCCGCGTCCGCCATGACGGCGCCCATGATCTCGAACGACCGGTCGACGTGCTCTTGCGTCAACGCCTCGAGCAGCTTCCGGTCGAACTTCACGTCCATGTTGAGCGGCTGCCCTTGCGGCGTCATCGTGATGAACGGGATCGAGAAGGGCGCTTCGGTTCGGGCGGAGAGGTCGATCTTCGTCCGCTCGGCGAGATCCTTGATGCGCTGCATCGCGACCGGATCCGACGAGAGGTCGATCCCGTGCTTCTTCTCGAACTCGCCGAGGACGTGGTCGATGATCGCGTTGTCGAAGTCGATGCCGCCGAGGAAGATGTCGCCGCCGGTCGCCTTCACCTCGAAGACGCGGTCGCGGATCTCGATGATCGACACGTCGAACGTTCCACCGCCCAGGTCGTAGACGAGGACGCGCTCGTCGAGCCGCTTGCCGATGCCGTAGGCGAGCGCGGCGGCGGTCGGCTCGTTGATGATCCGGACGACCTCGAGATGCACGAGCCGCCCCGCCTCCTTCACCGCCTGGCGTTGACGGTCCGTGAAGTACGCAGGCACCGTGACCACCGCCCGCGTCACCCGGAAGCCGAGGTGGTCCGAGGCGACGTCGCGGATCTTCGCGAGGATCTTCGAGCTGATCTCGTGGACGTGGTACGTGCGCCCGTGGCAGTCCACGGCGACGTCGTTCTCGGTGCCCGGGTGGACGCGGTACTGCACCGATCGCTGCACCGTCTCGACGACGTCGTCCTTGGGCGCCCGGCCGATGAGGCGCTTGGTCGCGTAGAGCGTGTTCCGCGGGTTGAGCTGCCACTGGCGCTTCGCCTCGTGACCGATGAGCTCGTTGCCCTTGTCGTCGATCGCGTAGATCGACGGGATCGTGTAGTCGCCCCCCTTGTACGGGATGAGCTTCACCTCGCCGTCGCCGAACGCGACGGCACCGCACGAATTCGTCGTGCCGAGGTCGATGCCGATGATCGTGTCCGCGGGGAGCGTCTCCACGCGGGGAGCGTACTACGCCGAGGGGCCCCGGGTGGAGTTGGCGTCTTGGCAGGGGGACCCTCGCTCCGGTGCGACCTCATCCGGCCGCGCCTGCCCTCGCGCGGCGACCGACCCCACGCCCGCCCGTCCGTTGGAAGGGCGCTCGCGATCGTGCACCGTTAGGGAGAGACCTGGAGGTCGCCCGGATGGAAGCGCGCCGTTGGCTGTCGAGCGTGGGAGACGGCGTGAAGGGCGCGTTCGACGAGAACCGCTCGATCCTGTCGTTCGAGGAATACCTGGAGTCGTTCGTCGAGGCGCCGCGGCAGCACGCGCGCTCGTCGGCGCAGTACCTCCGCGACGTCCTCGATCACTTCGGGTCGGAGGAGCGGGAGACGCCGGTCGGGAAGGTCCGTCGCTGGAAGCTGTTCGACCTGCCGTTCGAGCCGGAGGCGCGCGCGCTGCGGGTGGCGGGTCAGGAGGAGGTGCAGGCCGCGCTCTATCGCGCGCTCGGCACGTTCGTCCGCTCCGGGCGCGTGAGCAAGCTCATCATGCTGCACGGGCCGAACGGCTCCGCGAAGTCGTCGATCGTCTCGGCGCTCGTGCGCGGGATGGAGGCGTACTCGCGCACGCGCGAGGGCGCCGTGTACCGCTTCCACTGGGTGTTCCCGAGCGAGCGGCGGCTCAAGGGCGGCGGCGGGCTCGGGTTCGGGCCCCGCGCCGAGACCGGCGAGCTCTCCACGTACGCGCACCTCGAGGGCGAGGCGCTCGACGCGCGCCTCTCCTGCCCGATGAAGGACCACCCGCTGCTGCTCGTCCCGCGCGAGGAGCGGCGCCGCCTGCTCGAGGAGCGCTGCCACCCGACCGCGCGCGAGGGCGCGCGCGAGTCCGACTTCGTCCTGTCGGACTACCTGCTCGACGGCGAGGTCTGCCACACCTGCCGCCAGATCCACGACGCGCTCCTCGCGGCCTATCACGGCGACTGGATGAAGGTCCTGCGCCACGTGCAGGTCGAGCGCTTCTACGTCTCCGCGCGTTACCAGCAGGCGGCGGTGACGGTCGAGCCGCAGCACTTCGCCGACGCGGGGTACCGGCAGGTGACCTCCGATCGGACGACGGCGGCGCTTCCGCCCGCGCTTCACTCGGTCGCGATCTTCGAGCCGCACGGACCGCTCGTCGCGGCGAACCGCGGGCTCATCGAGTACTCGGACCTGCTGAAGCGCGATCCGAACGCGTTCAAGTACCTGCTCGGAACGAGCGAGACGGCGCGCGTCGCGCTCGACCACTTCGTCCTGCAGCTCGATCTCGTGCTCGTCGCGAGCGCGAACGAGAAGCAGCTCTCGGCCTTCAAGGAGTCCCCGGAGTTCGCGTCGTTCAAGGGACGGCTCGAGCTCGTTCGCGTCCCGTACCTGCGTCGCGCCTCGGTGGAGCGCGAGATCTACGACCGGCAGATCACGGCCGCTGCGGTGGGCAAGCACGTCGCGCCCCACGCGACGCGCGTCGCGGCGATGTGGGCGGTGCTCACCCGGCTCAAGCGACCCATCCCGGAGCGCTACGAGGGCGAGCTGCGCGACGTGGTCGAGGACCTCGCGCCCCTCGAGAAGCTCCGCCTCTACGACACGGACGCGGCGCCGGACCGGCTTTCGCTCGGGCAGGCGAAGGTCCTCCGCGCGCACGCGGCCGAGCTCTTCCACGAGTCCGACGTGTACCCGAACTACGAGGGGCGGAGCGGCGCGTCCGCCCGCGAGATCAAGACGGCGCTCTTCAACGCGGCGCAGGATCCGAAGGCGCGGTGCGTGACGCCGCTCGCCGTTCTCGAGGAGCTCGCGACGCTCTGCCGCGACAAGAGCGTGTTCGACTTCCTGCAGCAGGAGGTCGTGGACGGGTACCACGATCACGAGGAGTTCGTGCGCGTCGTCGAGGCCGACTACCTCGACGCGATCGACGAGGAGATCCGCGACTCGATGGGGCTCGTCTCGGAGGGGCAGTACCGCGAGCTCTTCGGGCGCTACGTGACGCTCGTCTCTCACTGGGTGAAGGGGGAGCGGCTGCGAAACCCGCACACGGGGGAGCGCGAGGCGCCCGACGAGCACCGGATGGCCGAGCTCGAGAAGATCGTCATGCCGTCCGGTCACGACCGCCGCGACTTCCGCCGGGGGCTCATCTCCGCGATCGGCGCGTTCCGGCTCGACCATCCCGACGACGCGCCCATCGACTACGTCGCGATCTTCCCGGACCTCTTCCGCCGCCTGCGCGACCACTACTTCGAGGAGCGGAGGCGCCAGCTCCGGCGGAGCCGCGAGGACGTGCTGCGCTACCTCTCCGACGACCGCGGCGCGCTCGACGAGAAGGCGCGGCGCCGCGTCGAGGAGACGCTCCAGAACCTGCGCGACCGGTACGGATACTGCGAGGCGTGCGCGCAGGACGCCGTGCTGTTCCTGCTGCGGCGTCGCTACGACGAGTAGGCGGACGACCGCTCTTCCGCCCGCTCCTCGGCGAGCCGGTGGGGCGGCCGTGCGCCGGCGTCGGGAACCCCCGCCGGGAATACGGCGCCGCGATCCCCAGTTCCGAGCGACGTGCCCACGACCCGTCTGCTGTCGAGCCTCGGCGGCGCCTTCGTCGCCGCGTTCCTCCTCGTTGCCGTCGCGCCGCTCCTCGGCGGAAGCTCGTCTTCCCGCGGCCCCAATCCACGGTCCGCCACCGTCCAGAAGGTCTTCCCGTCCGCCGTCCGCATCCAGATGGCCGCTGGCGGCGTGGTCGTCCGGAGCGCGTCCGGGATCGCCTTCGCCCGCCGCGGCGGCCGCACGTACCTCCTCACGAACGCGCACGTCGTCGAGCCGGCGCGCGACTGGGCTGAGCCCGTCGAGCTGCGCGTCATCCCGAGCGGCGGTCAGGCGGCGGCCGCGGGGAAGGTGATCGCGCGCGGCCGCATGCCGGACGTCGACCTCGCGGTGATCGAGATCGCGGGCGACCTCCCGGTGACTCCGCTCGCGCCGGACGACGCGCTCGATCTCGGTGACGACCTCGTCGTCATCGGCGCGCCGTTCGGGAAGGGGCTCTCGGTCGCGGCCGGCATCGTCTCGCAGGTCGAGTACGAGCACGCCGAGAACGTCGCCGCGCCGAGCATTCCCACCGCGATGAAGACCGACGCGGCGATCGGCTACGGCAGCTCCGGCGGTGGCGTGTTCGACGTCGGCGGCGCGCGGCTCATCGGGCTGGTCGAGGGGTACCGGACCGCGCGCGTCGCGTTCGGCAAGGACGCGGAGGAGTACGCGTTCGACGTGCCGATGCCGGGCGAGACGTTCGTCGCGCCCGCCGCGAAGATCCGCCGCTTCCTCCGCGACAACGGACTCGACGGCCTCGCGCCCGATCGCGTGGCCGGCACGCGCGGCGCCGTCGCCGCGCCCGCCGCGCCGCGCTTCTAGTACGGCTCGTTCCGGCTCACGGCGCGGTCGCCGCTCCCGGGCCGGGCGTCGCGGGCGACGCGCCGCCGGTCCCCGGCGACACGCCTCCCGGCGCGCCGCCCCGCGGCTCGCTCGCGGGCGCGCTCGATCCCCCCGCGGGCCCGGTGCCCTGGCCGGGCGGCGGCGACGGCTCGCCCTTTCCCGCGGGCTGGCGCACCTGCACCCAGTACGCGAGGAGGTCCGCGTTGCGCCCCGCTCGCACCTGCGCGCCCGGCACGACGTCGAGGACGGTCCCGAGCCCGCTCGCTGTGTAGATCATCGTGTTGCGATCGAAGGAGAGCGACACGACCGCCCCCTCCGACTCGATCGCGATCCGGTGCGCCTTGCGGTCCACCTCCCGCACCTTCCCCGAGACCTCCGCGAGGACGGTGCCGCGCTGGGGCGTCGACGGTCCGGGCTCCGCGGGGGTGTCCTTCGGCGGCGGCGGTACGACGGGGCGCGGGGGTACGGGCGGCAGGCGCCCCGAGGGCTCGAGGGGCCCCTGGGCTCGCGCCGAGGCGGACGCGAGGGCGAGCAGGAGGACGGCGGTCGTGCGGGACATGTGCGGATGTTAATGCGTCCCGGGCTGCGGGCGTCGGTCCCGTGCGGTACCATCTCGAACCCTCCGGAGGGCTCGATGGACCTACGCGTCAGCTGGGACGAGTACTTCATGAACGTGGCCCGCGTGGTCGCGACCCGAGCGACGTGCGATCGCAAGCACGTCGGCGCCGTCCTCGTGCGGGATCGAACGATCCTGTCGACGGGCTACAACGGCTCGATCCGCGGCCTGCCGCACTGCAGCGAGGCGGGCCACATGATGGAGGACGGCCACTGCGTGGCGACCGTGCACGCCGAGGCGAACGCCATCATCCAGGCGGCGAAGAACGGCGTCGCCATCGACGAGGCGACGATCTACACGACCGCGTCGCCGTGCTGGCCCTGCTTCAAGCTCATCGCGAACGCGGGGTGCCGCCGGATCGTCTTCGGCGAGTTCTACCGCGACAATCGCATCTTCGACTTCGCGCAGAAGGCCGGCATCGAGCTCGTGGAGCTGGAGGTCCCGGCCGCGCCTGACGTCCGGCCGGCCGACACCGGGCACGCGAGGCCGGTCACCGCGCCCCGGTGACAGGCGCCAGGATCGGGAGCGTCCGCACGAGGTCCTCCCCGAGCAGCGTCGCGATCGCGGCGCGCCGCGCGGTGAGCAGCGACTCCCGCCGCCGGAGCGCGACGAACCGGTCCTGGTCGGCGGGCGGCACGGGGTCCGGGAACCCGGCGAGCTGCGCGCGGACGGCCGCGAGCGCACGGTCGATCGCGACGACGCGGATGGCGGGGCGGCGCTGGGGCTCGCGTGACCGGTCGATCTCCACCGTGTCGTTCTCGGTCCAGAGCGGCACGAAGTCCGCGCCGTCAACCTCGACGCGGACGACGCCGCCGCCGTAGTCGCGGCGCGCGAGCGCGACCCGCAGCAGCGCGCCGTCGCGGGTCGCCGCGACCTTCTCGGGCGTGACGCCGTGGACGTAGTTGCGCGACTGGTTCGAGACGAAGTTTCCGAGCGAGTAGGCGACGACGCCGACGCGCCCGTCGGCCCGGCGGTAAAGCTCGATCGGCTGCAGCACGTGCGGGTGATGCCCCAGCACCACGAGCGCGCCCGCCTCGACGAGCTCGTGAGCGAGCGCGACGTCCTCCGCGCGCGGCTGTGGGTCGTACTCGACGCCCCAGTGCAGCGAGACGACCACCGCGTCGGCGTGGGCCGCGGCGGTCCGAACGTCGTCCACGATCCGCGCGCGGTCGAGCTGTGCGGCATGGACGCAGGACGCCGATCCGGGGCGCGCCGGAGGGCAGGCGTTCCCGTCCTGGTTGAAGAACTGGGCGTAGCCGAGGAACGCGATCGAGAGTCCCCCCGCATCGAACCGGACTGGGCCCGCGGCGCGCCCCTCGGGCCCCGCCCCGATCGCCTTCACGCCGGCCTGCTCGAGCCGCCGCAAGGTCTCCTCGAATCCGGCGCGCCCCTGGTCGAAGGCGTGGTTGTTCGCGACGGCGACCGCGTCGACGCCGGCGTGCACGAGGGCGTCGACCGCCTCGGGCGGCGCGTTGAACACGTACTCGCGGGTGCCGGCGGAGGCGTCGGGCGCGATCGGCGTCTCGAGGTTCGCGATCATCACGTCGGGGTCGGCGAGGAGATCCGAGAGCGGCGCGTAAAGCCACGCGTAGCCGCGGTCCGGCATGCCGCGGCCGTGGGTCTCTGCGCTCCGCTTCACCGACTCGTGCATGAGGATGTCGCCCACCGCGCCGATCGTCGCCCGAGCCGTCGTCCTCACCGGAGGCGGCGCGGCGACCGCCGGCGCGAGCGGGCCGCCGCGAGGGGGCAGCGCCGAAGGGGATGCCTCGGGAGGGGTGGGTGCGGCCGCCCTGCCAGGCGCCGCGGGCCCACGCAGGGCTGGCGCGCACCCCGCGTAGAGAGCGATCATCAGCGCGAGGGCGGTTCGAGAGCGCACGGTTCCATCGCAGTGTAGGGCATGATCCCTCCTGGCTTGAAATGGAAGCGCGGGCGACGCATCTCAGGCCCGGTCCCGGAGCACACCATGGCCCTCCACGCCGCAGGCGCAGCCTTCGTCGATCGCTCCGGGGCGGTTCTCGCCGCCGACGCCACCTTTCTCGCGCGGCTCGGCGTCGGCGAGGGCGATCCCTCCGCCGCGCTCCGCGCGCGCGCGGAGGCGAGCCCCGCGCTGCGGGCGCTCCTCGCGGGGGACGGCCCAGCCGTCGCGACGGTCCCGGGGGTGGACGGGCCGATCGACGTCGAGCGCGTCGCGGCCGGGGGCGGACTTCTCCTCGTGCTCCGCGACCCGCTCGCGGATGAGCGGGTCGAGCACGCGCTCCGCTCGCAGGTGCTCGGCCGCGTCGTCGCCGGCGTCACCCACGACATCAAGAACCCGCTCAACGCGATGTCGCTCCAGCTCGCGCTGCTCGGGGACAAGCTGGGAGCGGGCGACGCGAACCACGCGGCGGCGGGCCACCTCGGGGCGCTGCGCGACCAGATCGGCCGCGTGAATGACGTGTTGCGCCGGCTGTCCGACGCGCTCGACCCTCCCGCGCCCCTCGGTTACACGGATATTGGGGCCCTCGTCACGGACATCGCGAGTCTGCTCGCGTACGAGGCACGGCGCCGCCGGGTCGACCTCGTGATCGACGCGCACCCGGGCGGCGCGCGGACGCCGGGCGATCCCGCCCGAGTGGGGCGTCTCGTGCTCGCGCTCCTCGGGCGCGCGCTCGCCCGGACGCCCGACGGCGGCCGGTTCGCCGCCCGCGCGGCCACGCGTGGGGGGCTGGCGATCGTCGACGTCGAGCACGCGGCGGGTGATCCGGACGGGGACCTCGGATATGAAGTGGAGGTGCTGGCCGCAGGGGCCGCTGCGCTCGGCGGCCAATTCGAGCGCGCGCAGGTCGAGAAGGGCACGGAGCGGCTCACGCTGGCGATGCCGGGGAACGAGCGCGAATGAGATACCGCGTCCTCATCGTCGACGACGAGGCGGACAGCCGCGACGCGCTCGCGGAGCTGACGCAGCGCTGGGGATACGACGTCCAGACCGCGAGCGACGGCACCGAGGCGCTGCGGCGCGCGATCGAGGGGCACCCCGACGTCATCCTGACGGACCTCGTGATGCCCAACATGGACGGGCTATGGCTCCTGCGCGCGCTCCGCGCGGAGCTCCCGGACTGCCCGGTGGTCCTCCTCACCGGGCGCGGGACCATCCAGACGGCGGTCCAGGCGATCAAGGAGGGTGCGTACGACTTCATCGAGAAGCCGCTCGAGGTGCCACGGCTGCGCATCGTGCTCGAGCGCGCGCTCGAGAAGAAGGAGACGATGCGGGAGGTCCAGCTGCTCCGGCGCCGGCTCGCCGCTCTCGCGCCCGGCACCGACGTGATCGGCTCCGGCCCCGCCATGCAGCGGGTGTTCGAGCTCGTGAACAAGGTCGCGCCCTCGAACGCGAGCGTCGTCATCGCGGGCGAGAGCGGTACGGGCAAGGAGGTGGTCGCGCGCGCGGTCCACAACCTCTCGCCGCGCAAGGACAAGCCGTTCGTCGCCCTCAACTGCTCCGCCATCCCGGCGACGCTCATCGAGTCGGAGCTGTTCGGGTACGAGCGCGGCGCGTTCACCGGCGCCGACCAGCGGCGGATGGGCAACTTCGAGCTGGCGCACAACGGCACGCTGTTCCTCGACGAGATCAGCGAGCTCCCGCTCGAGCTGCAGGCGAAGTTCCTCCGCGTCCTCGAGGACCGGAAGTTCAGACGGCTCGGCGGGCGCGTCGAGGTCGAGGTGGACGTGCGCGTCATCTGCGCGACGAACCGCGACCTCAAGGAGGAGATCCGTCGCAGCCGGTTCCGCGAGGACCTCTACTTCCGGCTCCACGTCTTCACGATCGGCCTCCCCACGCTGAAGGAGCGCCGCGAGGACATCCCGCTCCTCGTCCACCACTTCATCGAGAAGTTCAACGCCGAGACCGGCAAGCGGGTGCAGGGCGTCACGCCCGCGGCGCTCGGGATGCTCCAGGGCTACGGCTGGCCAGGCAACATCCGCGAGCTGCGGAACACCGTCGAGCGGGCGATGATCCTGGTGGACGGCGACGTCATCGGGGAGGAGCAGCTCCCGCCCGACATGCAGTCGTCGCGCCCCGAGGCGGCGACCCTGCGCGTCCCGCTCGGCATCCCGATGGACAAGGTCGAGAAGGAGTACATCGTCGCGTCGCTGCAGAAGAACGGCGGGAACAAGGCGCGGACCGCGGAGATCCTCGGGATCAGCGAGAAGACGCTCTACAACAAGCTGAACCGGTACGCGGCGGAGGCGCGGCAGCGCGCCGGCGAGGGCGGAGGGGAGGGACAGGGACCGGCGGAGGAGCCCGCCGCCGGGATCAAGGCGTGAGGCGCGGCTTCGGTCAGGCGTGCTGTCGCGGTCCCTCGACATCATCGAGGGTCGCGACCGCGACGCGCCCCCGCCCAGCGCGTTTGGCGCGATAGAGCGCCGCATCGGCGGCGCGGACGAGCGCGTCGCCGGCGCCGTCCCCCGCCTCCTCTTCGACGGACGCGACGCCGAACGACGCGCCGATCGGGACGTGCCGCCCTGCGATCTCGAGCTCGGCGTCCCGCAGCCGGGCGCAGATGCGCTCGGCGAGCACGCGCCCCTCCTCGGAGTCGGTGTGCGGGAGCAGCAGCACGAACTCGTCCCCGCCGTACCGGGCGCCGAAGTCGGTCTCGCGCAGCTCCCCGCGGATCACGCCCGCCACGGCGGCGATGGCCCGGTCGCCCGCGGCGTGGCCGAGCTCGTCGTTCACGGGTTTCAGATGGTCCATGTCGGCCATGATGCAGGTGAGCGCGGTCCGGTAGCGCCGCGCCCGCTTGACCTCCTCTTCGAGCCGCGCGCGGAACGCGCGGAGGTTCGCGAGTCCGGTGAGCGTGTCCGTCTGCGCGAGCTCGCGCAGGGCCGTCTGATTCTGCGAGAGCTGGAGGTGGCGCTCGACGCGGGCGCGCAGCTCGCGCCCCGAGAAGGGCTTCTGGAGATAATCCACCGCGCCGAGGTCGAGCGCGCGCGCCTTGACCGAGTCGTCGCCGCGCGCCGAGACGAAGATGACCGGGACGTCGCTCGTCACCGCGTCGGCGCGGAGCCGCTCGAGCGCCTGCATCCCGTCGAGCCGCGGCATGAAGAGATCCATCAGCACGAGATCGGGGTGCTCGGCGTGCGCGAGCCGGACCGCCTCCTCGCCATCTGCCGCGGTCGTGACCTCGCACTCGGGCTCGAGCAGCTCCGCGAGCGCGCTCCGCGCGTCCTCCTCGTCATCGGCCACGAGCACGCGCGGGCGCGGACCCGCGTGCGCCGAGGGCCGCCGCGTGACGTCGGCGTCGCTCGACGCCCGGAGGGAGCGATCGAGCTCGTCGGCGAGCCGCCGCAGCCGGGCCGCCTCGTCGCTCGCGAGCTCGGAGGCGTCCGCCGCGTCCCGCAACGCCTCTGCGGCCGCCCCAACGAGCGCCTCGCGGCGGTGCCCGGTCTCGCGCAGCCGCCGGTTCGACTCGGCGATCTCGGCGATCGCGGACGGGAGCACCTCGCGCACCCGGCGGGCGAGATCGGCCGCGGGCAGCCCCGCCGAGGCGAGCAGCGTCGCGACGAGCGGCGCGAGCGGATCGGACGGCGCGTCGTCCGCGGTGCGGATCGGATCGCGCTCGTCGTCGATCGCGTCGGGCATCGTTCGAAGCCACGGAGGCCGGCAGCGCCTGGACGCAGGCGTCGCGTGTTCGGGCCCGGCCGCCGCCCCCGGATCGGCCGGACGCCCGCCCGAGCGTCCGGGACGAGATCAGCTCATCCAAGCGTATAGCGCCGCCGCGAGGGGGATCCAAGGGATCCCCACCAGGGCTGCGAGGGCGATGCGGAGGGCGCGTCGGCGGGCGCGGGACATGGCCGGCTGTTCCTGTACGTGAACGATCCACCGCCTGCATGAGCAAGCGCGGTGCCGTCCGCCGGCGTGCGGAACGGCGCTCCCCGGGCCCGTCGCCTGGAGGAATTCCGTGCACGTCCGGGACGGGGTCGGAATATCGTTCAGCCAGGAGCGATCCCATGTCCGAGACCGTCCAGATCTACGGCAAGGCGACCTGACCCTACACCACCGCCGCCCGTGAGGACTTCGGCGCCAGAGGAGATCGGGTCGAGTACTTCGACGTGAAGAAGGACGCCGAGGCGCTGAAGCGCTTCCTGCAGCTCTCCGACGGCGACCGGCGCGTGCCGCTCATCGTGGAGGGAGGCCGCGTCACCATTGGGTTCGGCGGAACCTGAGGGATATGACGGCTCCCGGTCGGGGAGCCCCTCTCGGCAAACGATACCCGGCCTGCGGCGGGTGGGCTCGTCGCTGCGCTGCTCGGCGCACGGAAGAAGTGCGCCTGCGCTGCTCGCTCCTCGCGCGCCCGCCTCGGCTCGGGTCTCCTTCCGCCTCTTGATCGCGCGTCGTGGCTAGCCGCGGTAGATCGCGCGCCGTCCGCCGCGGAACCCTGCGCCCGCGAGCTCGGGCGGCGGCCGCTCGAGCATGAACTGGAACCACTGCTCGGCGTACAGCTTGCCGAGCTTCAGCTTCTTCCCGTTCTGCAGCGCCTGCAAGGAAGTCTTGAGCTTCTCGTCGGATCCGTTCGTCGACACCGCGCGCCCGAGCAAGGCGATGGCCTGCTCGTGCCTGCCCTCCTTCTCGAGGATCCAGGCGTAGAGCGACCAGAGGACGCCCTCCTTCTTGTTCGACTTCACCGCGTCGTCGAGGACCCGGACCGTCCCGTCGAGGTCGTGCTTCCGGTAGCGCGCCGCGCCGAGCATCCCGCGCGCCACCCAGTTCTTCGAGAAGCTCTTCTCGAGGTGCGGGAGCGCGGCGTCCATCTCCGACTTCAAGTAATGGAGGATGCCGATGTTCGAGTGCAGCTGTGACGCGACGAGGAACTGCCAGGGCGCGAGCGCGAACCCGCCCTGGAGCGTCTGGATCGCGCGTTCGAACTTCTGCGCCTGGACCTCGCGCTGCATCGCCTCGAAGACGGCCTCGAGCTTCTTCCACGACCGGCGCATCAGGACGAAGTAGGCGATCGTCGTGGCGAGCACGCCCGGAAAGATGGCAGCGGCGAGCCCGAGATTGGTCCCGAGCGCGAGCGCGAGGGACACGGCGACACCGGCGGCGATGGCGATGAGGAGGTTGTACATGCGCGATTTTCCGGGCGAAGCGAGAGCGGGGGTACGGGATACACGCGCGCGCCCGGCCGCCGCAAGGGAAAACGCGTCTCCGGCGCATGCCGGGCAATGGCCCTCCCCGGACTCGAACCGGGACGGGGGTGACCCCACTCGATTTTGAGTCGAGCGCGTCTACCGTTTCGCCAGAGGGCCGAGGGCGGACCGTACCAGAAAATGCGGATGAGCGGCAGCGCGCGGCCGGTATACTGCGCACGAAATGAACCGGAGCGCGCCGTGCGCAATCCGGCCAATCCAACCCCAAGGAGAGCCCAATGGCGCGCCCCGCCGCAACCCCCTCCATCGACGCGCTCGTGAGAGACGCCGTCCGCGGCGTCGTCGAGCAGACGTCCGCGACGATCGCCCGGATGCTCGCCGAGCTCACCGCGGTGCGGCTCGAGGATGAGCTGCAGAACGAGGTCGCGCGCGCAGGGCGCGGCCGCGTCCGGCGCCCGGTCCGGGCCGCGAGGGGCGAGATGAGCCGCTGGGCCGCGGATCGCCGGGCGCGCCGCGTCCCGAACTTCGTCATCGCCATGACGGGGCTGAAGACGAAGAAGCAGATCGTCGCGAAGTTCGGTGAAGGCGTCGTCTTCGACAGGAGCAAGCAGCCCCCGAAGCCGAAGGCGTAGCCTGCTATCCCCGGCGCGGCCCGCGCGGCCCGCGCGGGGCCGCCCCGGGGCGTGCGCCGACCCGCGGTGGCCGCGGAGGCCTCGAGCTTCCGGGCCGGCGGCCGTTCGGCGTCCCGCTCGCGCGAGCGCCGGTTGGCCGCCGGTCGCTTCCGCGGGGGCGGGCGGCCCCTCGGGGCGGCATCGGTGCACGCGCGCCGCCGCCGGATGATGCGCGCGGCGCGGCCGGTCCGTGCGGACCACCGGGTCCGCGGGCGGCACCGGGTCCACGGGCGGCACCGGGTCCGCGGGCGGCACCGGGTCCGCGGGCGGCACCGGGTCCACGGCTGGCACTGGGTCCACGGGCGGCACCGGGTCCACGGGCGGCACCGGGTCCACGGGCGGCACCGGGTCCACGGGCGGCACCGGGTCCACGAGCGGCACCGGGTCCACGGGCGGCACCGGGTCCACGGCCCCTGGCCTCGAGCTGCGCTGAAGCGGAGCGCTGCGTCCCGCGCGGGCGAGCGGATGGCGCGACGCGCACCGGCGTCGTCGCCCCTTCGCGTGTCCCCGCCGGCGCGGCCCGATCGAGCCCGAACCGCTCCACGAGGCTGCGGGCGTCGTCCGGGGTGAGCGTCAGGCTTCGGGTGAGGGCCACCACGAGCGCGGTCCCGCCGGACCGCAGCGCACGCACGTGCTCGGGCAGGCGCTGCCGCAGGTCGTCCTCGAACTCCGCGAGGAGCCCGAGGTCCTCGAGCCGGGCCGCCTCGACGAAGATCAGCCCGACCCGCTCCGAGAGCGTCGCCCGCGCGCGGAGCTCCGCGCGGCGCTCGTCACGGATCCGCTCCGCGTCGGCGGTGGCCCCGAGCCGGCCGAGCGCGGCCTCGAGCGCCGCCGCATCAATCCCGAGCCGCTGCGCAGCTGCGGTCCGGACGCCACCTGCCGCGCGCAGCGCGTGGAGGAGCTCGTCGCGCTCGCGGCGCTCGAACGCGCGCGCGAGCCCGTGATGGTCGAGGAGTCGCGCGAGGTCCGCGTCGCCGGGAGCACCGCCGTCGGGCTTCGTCCAGCTCGCGGCGAGCGCGGCGAGCAGCGCGGGACGGCGCGCGCCGTGACGGCGGAGGAGCCTCTCCAGCACGGCGCGCCCCTCGGGCAGGAGGAGCTCGTCGAGCGCCGGCACCGCGGGCGCCGGCGGCGGCGACGAGGGCGGGGCGACGTCCCGGGCGCGACGGATCACGATCCCGCGGCCCTTCTTCGCGTTCACGCGCCGCCTCGGCGCCGGCCCCGCAGGGACCGCGACCGCGGGTGGCTCGACCGCCGCCGCCCCGTCGTCGTATGTCGACGGGTAGCGGCCACCGCGCTCGCGCTCCGCGGCCACGTCCGCCGGGCTCCCGCGCGCGAGATCGGCGAGCGCGTAGGGGCCGAGGGGACGGGTGGGCGGCGGATCGGCGAGCAGCGCGCGGACGGCGAGGAGCTCGTCCCACGAGAGCGGCGCGAGGGCGCGCCGGATCCCGGCGATCGCGACCTGGCGACCGGCCTCGGCGCACCACTGCGCCACCCGCTCGAGGAGCTCCGGATCGAGGTCGGCCATCGGGCGCAACCTGCGCCGAGGGGCGGCGCGCCGTCAAGGCGCGAGTGAGCGGCCGGCTCTCGCCATCACTTCGGTTGCCGGCGCGGGGGCGCGCGTGCTTCACTCGCGCGCATGGCGCTCGGAGGGATGGAGACGGTGAAGACGCGGACGCCGCGCGTGGTGCGGGTCGCACGCTGGGTGCTGTTCGTGCTGCTCCTCGTATCCGCGGCGCTCACCCTGTTCGGCCTCCCCGAGCTCCGCCGCGCCGTCGATGCCGGACGGTGGCCGCCCGCTACGCTCGCCCTCCCGCCGGCGCTGCTCGGCGTCTTCATCGTCGGCTACGCCGCCTACAGGCTCGTGCTCGTCCGCGCCGGCCGTTACACGGCCGGAAAGGCGCTCGTCCAGGTCGCGGTGATGTTCCTCGTGCTCGGAGTCGTGGCCGGCATCGCGCTGCGCCCCCCCGATCCGGGGGCGCCCGGCCAGGCCGAGGTCTCTCTCGCGCGGGCGCTCGCCTCGGCGGATCCGGACGTGCGCGCGCTCGGCGCCGAGGTCGCGCGCCACCGGACGCGCGAGCAGGCGCTCGAGGTCGCGCCCCGACTGTCGGATCTCCTCGACGACCCCGCGCCCGAGGTCCGGCGCCAGGCGCACGCTGCGCTCGTCGCGCTCGCGGGCGGCGACGTGGGTGGGGAAGGTCCCGGGGCCGCCGCGCGTTGGCGCGCGTGGATCCGGCAAGCTCCGGCCTCGCGCTGACGCCCCACCGCGATGCACGCCCACCGGCGGCTCCGGTGGGGGGTTGCCATTGCGCGACACCGCGTGATACCGATAATCGTTATCAGGATGCCCACGCCCGATCACGACCAGCCGAGCGGTGCCCACCGCGCGGGCGCACCCGGGACCGCCTTCGATGCGCTCGGCGAGTACATCTCGGAGCACGGCCTCAAGCACTCGCGCCAGCGTGAGCGGATCGCGGAGACGTTCCTCGCGATGGGCGGGCACGTCAGTGTCGAGGAGCTCGTCGCGCGCGTCCGGCGACTCGACCCGCGCATCTCGGTCGCCACGGTCTACCGCACGATGAAGCTGCTCGCCGACTGCGGCGTCGCGATCCCGAGGCAGTTCGGGGGCGGGCAGACCCGCTACGAGGCCGCGACCGGGCGGCCGCACCACGACCACCTCATCTGCACGACCTGCGGCGAGATCGTGGAGTTCGCGAACGAACGGATCGAGTCGCTGCAGGAGCTCGTGGCGCGCCGGCACGGGTTCGAGGTCGAGAGCCACAAGCTCGAGCTCTACGGGCGCTGCGCGCGATGCCGCCGCGGCGCCGAGGAGACACCGTGACGCCTCCGCGCCCCACCGCCGCGCGCCCCGCGGCCGATCTCGACGCGAAGGAGGTCGTCGCCGCAGCCCGCACCGTGATCCTCGTCGGCAACCCGAACGTCGGGAAGAGCGTCCTGTTCGGCGCGCTCACCGGCAAGTACGTCACCGTCTCGAACTACCCGGGTACGACCGTCGAGGTGACCCGCGGCTCCGCGACCATCGACGGCCACCCGTGGCACGTGATGGACACGCCGGGGACGAACAACCTGCTCCCGATGTCCGAGGACGAGCAGGTGACGCGCGACATCCTGCTCGTGGAGCGCGGCTACGTCGCGCTCCAGGTCTGCGACGCGAAGAACCTTCGGCGCGGCCTCCTCATGGCGCTCCAGCTCGCGGAGGCGGAGGTCCCGTTCGCGCTCGCGCTCAACATGGCGGACGAGGCGGCGAGCCGGGGCATCGCCATCGACGCCGAACGGCTCTCGCGCGAGCTCGGCGTGGACGTCGTCCCGACGGTGGCGGTGCAGCGCCAGGGCGTCGCGACGCTCCAGTCGCGGCTCGCGTCCGCGCGCAGCTCGCCGCTCCGGCCGCGCTACGACGCCGCCATCGAGGCCGCGATCGCGGAGGTCGAGTCCGCCATGCCGCCGGGAGGGATCGGCCGGCGCGCCCTCGCCGTGATGGCGCTCGCGGGCGACGAGTCGCTCCGCCCCCGCCTCGCCGCGCACCTCGCCGAGCCGGAGCTCGCGCGCATCGACCGGGTCCGCAGGGCGCTCGCAGCCCGCTACCCCGAGTCGCTCCGCTACGTCGTCGCGCGCCAGCGGCTCGCCGCGGCGGACCGGCTCCACGACGCGGTCGTCACGCGCGGCGGCGCCTCGGTCGCGAGCGGGCTCGGCCGCAAGATCGCCGGCTGGTCGACGCACCCGCTCTGGGGCATCCCCGTCCTCGGTGTCGTGCTCTGGGTCGCCTACCAGTTCGTGGGGGTCCTCGGCGCGAAGACACTCGTGGACTTCATGGAGAACACCGTCTTCGCGGAGTGGCTCGTCCCCTTCGCGGAGCGCGCGGTGCGCTGGGCGGTCCCGTGGGACGGACTCGAGCGGTTCCTCGTCGGCCCCGCTGGCGTGGCGTACCGGGAGCACGGCGGCTTCCTCATCGGGAAGTACGGCCTGCTCTCGATGGGGCTCGCCTACGGCGTCGCGATCGTGCTGCCGATCGTGACGACGTTCTTCATCGCGTTCAGCGTCCTAGAGGACTCGGGGTACCTGCCGCGCCTCGCGGTGATGGTGAACAAGCTCTTCAAGCGGATGGGGCTGAACGGCAAGGCCGTCCTCCCCATGGTGCTCGGGCTCGGCTGCGACACGATGGCCACCATGACCGCCCGGATCATGGAGACGCGCAAGGAGCGGGTGATCGTGACGCTCCTGCTCGCCCTCGCGGTCCCGTGCAGCGCCCAGATCGCGGTCATCCTCGCGATGACGGCGGGCCTGACGCGCGCCGCGATGTTCTGGTTCTCGGGGACGATCGTCCTCGTCATGTTCCTCGTCGGGTGGCTCGCGGCGAAGGTGCTCCCGGGGCGCGGCTCCGATTTTATGCTGGAGCTGCCGCCGCTGCGCATCCCGCAGGCGTCGAACATCGCGGTGAAGACGCTCGCCCGCATCGAGTGGTACCTGCGCGAGGCCCTGCCGCTGTTCGTGGTCGGCACGCTCATCCTCTGGACCCTCGACCGGTTCGGCGGGCTCGCCGTGCTCGAGCGCGCCGCCGCGCCGGTGGTGGTCGGCCTGCTCGGGCTGCCGAAGGACGCCGCCGCCGCGTTCATCCTGGGGTTCCTCCGGCGCGACTACGCGGCCGCCGGGCTGTTCCAGCACTTCAAGCCCTTCATGGACGCCGGGATGATGACCTGGGACATGGAGATCCAGGTCACCGTCGCGCTCGTCACGATCACGCTGTTCATCCCCTGCATCGCGAACTTCTTCATGATCCTGAAGGAGCGGGGGTGGAAGACCGGGTTCGGCATGGTGGCGTTCATCCTGCCGTTCTCGTTCGGCGTGGGCGCGGGCGTGAACCAGCTCATGCGGTTCTTCCACCACTAGGTCCCCGCGTGCCCGCCGCCGCCCCGCGCCAGGAGAGCTGCCCGCTGTGCGGGACCGCGTTCGACGCGGAGGGCCAGGGCTGTCGCCCGAGCTGCCCCATGTCGAAGGGCTGCAGCGTCGTGTGCTGCCCGTCGTGCGGGTATTCGTTTCCGCAGGAGACCGGGCTCGCCGGCGGCCTGCGCAGGCTGCTCGATCGCTGGAAGAAGGAAGGGAAGGGGAGCACGACGTGAACGGACCCGACGCCCGGCGCCTGGAGGAGATCCTCGAGCACGTGTTCACGGAGCGCGAGGAGGGGAGGGACGCCGCGACCGGCATCCTCGCCGCCGCCGCCTCGGAGCACGCGCCGGACGCGCGCGCCGCAGACCTCGCAGAGCTCGCGGCGATGGGGCTCCTCCGCCTCGACGGCGACCACGTGAGCCTCACCCCCGACGGCGACACCCGCGCGCGAGACGTCGTGCGGCGTCACCGGCTGACCGAACGGCTCTTCCGCGACCTCCTCGATCTCGGTGAGCGAACGATGGAGGCGCAGGCCTGCGAGTTCGAGCACATCCTCTCCCGCGAGGCGACCGACTCCGTGTGCACGCTGCTCGGCCATCCGCCGACCTGCCCGCACGGGAAGCCGATCCCGCCCGGCGAGTGCTGCGGCGCGTTCCAGCGGACGGTCCGGTCGCTCGTCACCGGCCTCCGCACGTTCGAGGTGGGCGCGACCGGACGGATCGTCTTCATCGCCCCCAAGTTCCATGACCGCATGGACCGGCTCGCCGCGCTCGGGGTGATCCCCGGGAGCACGCTCCGGCTCCACCAGCGCTCGCCCTCGTACGTCATCGAGGTGGGCGAGACCACGATCGCCCTCGATTCCGAGATCGCGGGCGAGATCTACGTGAAGCCCGTCGACGCTCGCTCCCGCTAGTCCCCCTCGCGACCGTGCATTTCCACGACTCCATGGACGACACAGCCCCGCGCCGGTCTGAAATGAGAATGACTCGCATCCTCGGCGGCGCCCTGCTCGCGTGGCTCCTTTCGGGCGCGAGCGACGCCCCCACCACGAAGGAAGTCCTCCGATGATCGTCTGCCTCTGCCGTAGCGTCTCGGATCGGGCCCTCGCGGGCGCGCTCGAAGCGGGCGCGCGCAGCGTCGAGGAGGTCGCCCAAGCGACCGGGGCGGGTTCCTCCTGCGGGTGTTGCCTGGACGCTGTCGAGGCGCTCGTACGCGAGCGCACCCCGTGCGCGAGCCCGCCGTGCCCGGGGTGCCCGCGCGCACAGGCGGCCTAGGACGTGACCCTCGTGGGCCGGGGCGAGCCTGCCGGTTGCGCACCGGCCGCCCCGCTCCCTACCGATGGAGGCCACCCCTGCCACGAGGTGCGAATGAAGGGCGATGCCGCGATCCTGGATCTCCTGAACGAGGTCCTGACGAACGAGCTGACCGCCGTGAACCAGTATTTTCTCCACGCGCGAATGGTCGAGAACTGGGGATACGAGCGGCTCTACCGGAAGTTCCGCGAGGAGTCCGTCGGCGAGATGAAGGACGCCGACGAGCTCATCGAGCGGATCCTCTTCCTTGAAGGGCTCCCGAACCTCCAGCGGCTCGGGAAGGTGAACGTGGGCGAGAACGTGCCCGAGATGTTCCGGCTCGATCTCGAGCTCGAGCGCAACGCCATCGCGGTCCTGAACCGCGGGATCGAGCAGTGCCGGCGCGCCGGCGACAATGGCTCCGCGGACCTGCTCGAGGACATCCTCGAAGGCGAGGAGGAGCACGCGAACTGGATCGAGGCCCAGCTCACCCTCATCGAGCAGGTCGGCATCGCGCCTTACCTGTCCGAGCAGATCAAGGGAGAGAAGTAGCCCGCAATCGGCCGATTTCTGGACGCCTCGACCGCCGCTGCTAGGGTGGGGCGCAGGCGGAAAGATGCCGGGCACGGGCGGGCGGAGGGCGGGGTGGTGGGTCGTCGGGGCCGTGGCGCTCGCCGCGGCAGCCGCGGCTTACGATCCCGACGGCGTCCGCAAGTTCGCGCGCCTCCGCGTCGAGGTCAGGCGGATGGAGGCGGAGAACGCCCGCCTCGCGACCGAGAACGGTGCGCTCGCCCGCGAGGCAAAGGCGCTGCGCGGGGACCCGGCCGCGCTCGAGCGCGCCGCGCGAGAGGAGCTCCGGTTCGTCCGCCCGGGCGAGCGCGTCTACTGGCTCGGCGGCGACGGAGGCGCGCCGTGACGCCGGCCGTTCCGATCCCGCGTCGCGCCGCCATCGGATCCGTCCCGGACGTCCACGGCCGGCTCGCGCTGCAGCGGCCGCGGCCGCTCCTCGTCCGGCTGTATGCCGGCCTCTTCTCGGAGGCGGGGCTCGCCGGCCGGATCGCGCGCCGTCGGGCGCGGCGGTTCGTGCTGCGCAGCCTGCCACCCGCGGCGGCGGTCGCCATGGGAACGCTCGTCGTGCTCGGCGTCTTCGACGAGCTCGCCGTCGGCTGGGGCCAGGCGGCTGCGCTGCTCGGCCTCGTCGCGGCGCTCGGCGGGACGATCGCGCGCCGGCTGCTCCGCGCCGGCGCCGGCGAGCCGGCGACATGGCGCGAGCAGCTCGAGATCGGCGCCCTCATGGTGGTGGCGGCGTACGCCGTCGCCCGCACCGGCGTCGCGGGCGAGGCGGAGTCGCCGTTTCAGCCCTTCGTCTACCTCGTGATGGCGTTCCTCGTGGCGTTCCTCGCGCGCGGGGTGGGGTTCGCGCTCGTCGGGGTCGCCGTCGCGCTCGAGCTGCTCGTGTGGGTCGCCCGGGGCGCGGCACCGTGGGCGCTTCCGCCCGTCGCCGTCCACGCCGCCTTCGTCACGCTCTTCGCGGTGCTCTATCACGCGGTGCTCGCCGCGCGGATGGCCGCCGCCCGCCAGGCGGAGAGCGCCGCGGTCCGGCGCCGGCTGCGCGACATCGCCGAGCGGGCCCGCGAGCTGCGCCTGCTCGCGCCGGGCGCGGCCGCGGAGCCGGATCCCGCGGAGCGCGAGCGCGGCTGGACCGAGTCCGCCGTGGTCGAGGTCGAGGGGGCGGTGCGCGGGGCGCTCGAGATCGCCGAGGTCGCGCTCCGCGCCCACACGGTCGCGGTCTTCACCCTCTCGGACGACGATCGCGAGCTGCGGCTGCGCGAGTGCCGCTCGGCGAGCGACGCGGTCGTCCGAGAGCCGATCCCCGCGGGCGAGGGCGCGCTCGGAGGCGCCGTGCGCCGCCGCGCCCCGGTGCGGCTGCATGGCGACCTCAAGGCGGCGAGCTACTACCACGACGCGACGGCAGCGAAGGCGCTCCTCGCCGTGCCGCTCGTGGAGCGGCGGGGCGGCCACGTCCGCGGTGTGCTCGTCGCGGATCGCGTCGCGCCGGTTCCGTTCACCGAAGATGACGAGCGGCTCCTCGTGGCGCTCTCGGCGGAGATCCTGCGCGCGATGGACGCCGAGCGGCTCATGATCGCGATGAGGCGAGCGCGCGACGAGAAGGAGCGCTTCTACGACTCCATCGAGCGGCTCAACCGCACGACCAAGCCGCTCGAGGTGTTCGACGCCACCCTCGAGGTGGCCCGCGGCATGGTCGACGTCGACTTCGGCGCGGTGACGCTCGCCGACGAGGTGGATGGGCGGATCGTCCACCGCGTCACGCGGGTGCTCGCGGGGGAGGACGGGCGCGCCGGCGCGCGGCTCGAGGGCCTCGAGTTCTCCGACGACACGGGGCTCGTCGCGTCGGCGGTGCGACTCGGATCGTCCTTGCCCGGGAAGGAGCTCGACATCTCGCGCGCCCCCGTCTTCGACGCGGCGACGCGGCTCAAGGGGCTCGCCTCGCTGAAGGTCATCCCGCTGCGCACGGCGCAGAAGGTGCTCGGTACCGTGGTGCTCGGGTCGAAGCGGCCCAACGCGTACGGCGCCGAGGCGGTCCGGCAGCTGGAGGTGGTCGCGATGCAGGCCGCGGAGTCCATCTACCGCGCCCGCCTCTTCGAGCAGACGGAGCGGCTCGCGACCACCGACGGGCTCACCGGCCTCACGAACCACCGGACGTTTCAGGTCCGGCTGGACGAGCAGCTCGCGCAGGCCCAGCGCTACGGAAAGAAGCTCTCGCTCATCCTTTGCGACATCGATCACTTCAAGGCCGTGAACGACACCTACGGTCACCCCGTGGGCGACGTCGTCCTCCGCGGCGTCGCGAAGACGCTCCTCAAGGACGCCCGCGCGACCGACATCGTCGCCCGCTACGGCGGCGAGGAGTTCGCCGTCGTCATGCCGGAGACCGACGCCGCCGGCGCGCTCGTCATCGCGGAGCGGATCCGAGAGCGCGTGAAGGCGCTCGCCTTCGAGACGGGGCAGGGGACGCTCAAGGTGACGCTCTCGCTCGGCGTCGCCGCGGTCCCGGACGACGCGGCACGCAAGCCGGAGCTCGTCCAGCGGGCAGACGCCTGCCTCTACCACGCCAAGCGCCACGGCCGGGATCGCTGCGTGTCGGCGTCCTCGCTGCGCGCGCCGCCCCCTGCTAGACTCGGCCGCGCCGCGGCCGGCGCGGCCACCTCTCCGGAGCCCGACGGGCCTTGAAAAAGAACTTCGTCCTCGACACGAACGTCCTGCTCCACGACCCGCGCAGCCTCTTCGGGTTCGACGACAACGACGTCGTCATCCCGATCTACGTGATCGAGGAGATCGACAACTTCAAGCGCGATCTCTCGACCCTCGGGCGGAACGCGCGCCAGGTCGCGCGGTACCTCGACGAGTTCCGCGTGCAGGGAAAGCTCGGCGAGGGCGTCCCGATCGCCCCCGACAAGGGGAAGATCCGGGTCCTGCTCGCCACCCGCACGCTGCCGCACGGCACGGGCGACGGGCACTCCACCGACGACAAGATCCTCGCGGTCGCCCTCGACCTGCTCGAGAAGGACAAGGCGACCCCGACCGTCTTCGTCACGAAGGACACGAACCTCCGCATCCGGGCCGACGCGCTCGGCCTGCACGCGGAGGACTACGACGTAGAGGGCCTCGCCGCGATCGACGAGCTCTGGAGCGGCGTCTCCGAGCTCGACGTCGCCGCGGAGCAGGTGAACGACTTCTACGCGAGCGGCAGCATCCCGTACGCGCCCGAGCGCGGCGATCCGCCGCCGCCGAACGCCTTCGTCGTGCTGCGCGACCGCACGAACCCGCAGCACTCAGCGGTCGGCAAGTACAGCGCGGCGAAGCAGGCGTTCGTGCAGCTCATCAAGACGCCGAAGGAGGGGGTCTGGGGGATCCGGCCCCGCAACAAGGAGCAGTCCTTCGCGCTCGACCTCCTGCTGAATGACGAGGTCCGCCTCGTCACCATCGTCGGCAAGGCGGGGACGGGCAAGACGCTGCTCGCGATCGCCGCGGGGCTGCAGAAGACGATGGAGGACGGCGTCTACCAGAAGCTGCTCGTCTCCCGGCCGATCTTCCCGCTCGGCCGCGACATCGGCTACCTGCCAGGGAGCGTCGAGGAGAAGCTCAACCCCTGGATGCAGCCGATCTTCGACAACGTCGAGTACCTCATGAACCTCTCGCGCTCGGAGAAGAAGGCGGGCCGCGGCTACCACGAGCTCCTCGACCTCGGGATCCTCGAGATCGAGCCGCTCACCTACATCCGCGGCCGCTCCATCCCGAACCAGTTCATGATCGTGGACGAGGCGCAGAACCTGACGCCGCACGAGGTGAAGACGATCATCACGCGCGTCGGCGACGGGACGAAGATCGTGCTCACCGGCGACCCTTACCAGATCGACAACCCGTACGTCGACCAGACGAACAACGGCCTCATCCACGTCGTGAACCGCTTCAAGAGCGAGCGGCTCGCCGGGCACGTCACGATGTCGAAGGGGGAGCGCTCGCCGCTCGCGGAGCTTGCGGCAAATCTGCTGTAGGCGGTTGGCCGGAGCCCCGGCCCGACGTTAGGGTGAGCTCGTGATCGGATCATCCGACGGCAAGGGCCTCCCGCTCGTCCCGGTGCTCGAGTACCCGCTCGACTACACGTTCAAGGTGATGGGGCTCGCTACGGACGACTTCCCGGAGCATGCCCGCCGGCTCGTCGCGGCGATAGTCGGAGAGGCGCCGCCGGAGCGGGTGACCGTCCGGACGAGCGCGCAGGGCAAGTACCACTCGGTGTCGGTGGGCGTGACGCTCGGGTCCGAGGCACAGCGGCGCGCGGTCTATCAGGCGCTGCACGACGACGCGCGCGTCGTCTACTACCTGTGATCCCCCGCTAAGCCGCGGCGCGTCCGAAGTCGACGATCTCGACCGGGTTCGCCGCCATCCCGAAGGTCACCTCGTCGCGCCAGCCCTCGGCGTCGCCGCCGACCTGCAGCGGCATCGGTCGCTCGAACCGGAGCGCGACGCGATCGACGTGGAAGTCGAGGAGCCCCTCGTGCGCGAAGGACCCCGCCCAGATCTTCTGGATGTTGAGGAGGAGCGTCGGGAGGCCGATGGACGTGGCGACGCGCAGCTGCATGACGCCGTGCTCGGACCCGGCGAAGGGAAACGCCCGCAGCCCGAGGCCGTAGTAGGGGACCGTGCTCGCCGCGGCGAGCATGCACGGGCCGGCGTACAGGAGCTCGCCGTGCGCGATGGGCCGGCCGATGCGCTCACCGTTCCCGTCGAGGCGCCACGCGGGCCGGCCGACGTTCACGATCTCGCAGTAGCTCGAGCGCCGCTCCATGATCACGCGCGGCGCCGACCGGAGCGCGACCGCGAGGCCGTAGCCCGCCGCGCCGAGCCCGAGGCGCGCGAGGGGCGTTCCGGCGAGCTGCTCCTTCAGCCAGACGTAGTCGTTCACGACGGCGGCGTCGATCCCGACCCCGGCGAACGGGGTCCGGCGACCTGCGCACGTGAGGAGGTCGAGGCGGCGGACCTTCTCCACCTCACCGCGAACGTATCGCGCGAGGTCCTGCGCGTGCCGGCGCGGGCTCGCGCCCACCATCTCCGCGACCGCGTTGCCGGTGCCGAGCGCGAGGACACCGAAGCGGGGCGGACGGGCAGCACGCCGCTCCGCGCTCTCGAGGATGCGGTTCACCCAGCCGACGAAGGTGCCGTCGCCGCCGCCGGTGAAGACGGTGCCGTATCCGCGGGCGACCACCTCCTCGGCGATGACCGCCGCCTCCTCATGGCTGCTCGACAGGAAGAGGTGCTCGTCGGCGAGGACGTCGGAGAGGGCGCGCCGGACCGAGGGGTTCACGGCCTTGGCGTTCGCGTTGAGGAGCACGGCGACATCGGGCCCCGGGCAGGCGAGCGCCTCCTCGAACCGAGTCGGGTGCTTCGCGCTGGCGACCGTCTGGAGCATCCTGTCCCCTATCGAGGCTGTGACGCGCGTGCCCTGGTTTTGAGCAAGCGAGGTGCCACGGCGCGTCACCGACACGAAAGCGAAACAATTCGAGCGGTTGAATCCATGTCCCCCGGGCGGGGGCGAGGCGAATAGACGCGTCGTGGAGGTGGCGGCGCGTAGTCCCCTTCGCACCCGGGCAGGGGGCGGGACCTCGGAGGACCAGGGGACCTGGCGAACGACGCCCCGCCGCGTTTGACAGGCGGAGACGCGGACTTACGTTGGGCCCCGTCCAGGAGGAACACGAAACCATGGCGAAGATCATCGGCATCGACCTCGGCACCACGAACTCCGTGGTCGCGGTGATGGAGGGGAAGGACGCGGTCGTCATCACGAACGAGGAGGGCTCGCGCCTGACCCCGAGCGTCGTCGCGTACACGAAGGACGGCGAGCGGCTCGTCGGGCAGGTCGCGAAGCGGCAGGCGATCACGAACCCCGAGAAGACCGTCTACTCCATCAAGCGGTTCATGGGCCGGCGCTTCGGCGAGGTCGTGGACGAGATGAAGCGCGTCCCGTACCTCGTCGCCGAGGGGCCTCACGGCGACGCGCGCGTCGACGTCGACGGCAAGAAGTACAGCGCGCCCGAGATCAGCGCCCAGATCCTCTTGAAGCTCAAGCGGGCCGCCGAGAACTACCTCGGCGAGAAGGTGACGGACGCCGTCATCACGGTGCCCGCCTACTTCAACGACGCCCAGCGCCAGGCCACGAAGGACGCCGGCGAGATCGCCGGCCTCAACGTGCGGCGCATCGTGAACGAGCCCACCGCGGCGGCGCTCGCCTACGGGCTCGACAAGAAGAAGAACGAGAAGATCGCCGTCTACGACTTCGGCGGCGGCACGTTCGACATCTCGATCCTCGAGGTCGGCGAGAACGTCGTCGAGGTGCTCGCGACGAACGGCGACACGCACCTCGGCGGCGACAACATCGACCAGCGGATCATCGACTGGCTCATCGCCGAGTTCAAGAAGGACACCGGGATCGACGTCTCGAAGGACAAGATGGTGCTCCAGCGCCTCAAGGAGGCGGCGGAGAAGGCGAAGATCGAGCTGTCGTCGATCGCGGAGACGGAGATCAATCTCCCGTTCCTCACGGCGGATCAGACCGGCCCGAAGCACCTCTCGATCAAGCTCTCTCGCGCGAAGCTCGAGCAGCTCGTCGAGGAGCTCATCGAGCGTTCGATCGAGCCGACCCGCAAGTGCCTCGCCGACGCGAAGCTCCAGCCGTCGCAGATCGACGAGATCGTCCTCGTCGGCGGCCAGACCCGCATGCCGCGGATCATCGAGACGGTGAAGAAGTTCTTCGGGAAGGACCCGAACCGCACCGTGAACCCGGACGAGGTCGTCGCGGTCGGCGCCGCGGTCCAGGCGGGCGTGCTCTCCGGGGAGGTGAAGGACATCCTCCTCCTCGACGTGACGCCGCTGTCGCTCGGCGTCGAGACGCTCGGGGGAGTGATGACGAAGCTCATCGAGCGGAACACCACGATCCCGGCCAAGCGGTCGGAGGTCTTCTCGACGGCGTCCGACAGCCAGACCTCGGTCGAGATCCACGTGCTCCAGGGCGAGCGCGAGATGGCGCGAGACAACCGGACGCTCGGGCGGTTCCACCTCGAGGGGATCCCGCCCGCGCCGCGCGGCGTCCCGCAGGTCGAGGTCACCTTCGACATCGACGCGAACGGGATCCTGAACGTGTTCGCGAAGGACAAGGGCACGGGCAAGGAGACGAGGATCACCATCAGCCACTCGTCGGGCCTCTCGAAGGCCGAGGTCGAGAAGATGGTGACCGACGCGAGCGCGCACGAGGCGGAGGACAAGGCGCGCCGCGAGGAGATCGAGCTGCGGAACCGGGCCGAGAACCTCGCGTACCAGATGGAGAAGCTCCTCAAGG